>Ga0208102_1000007_pt1 | contig 182400 bp, 165 predicted proteins | sample CryBogmetaGMA17M_FD_184549 | JGI IMG/M metagenome (GOLD analysis project Ga0208102, IMG submission 184549) | Freshwater microbial communities from Crystal Bog, Wisconsin, USA - MA17M (SPAdes) | ecosystem: Environmental > Aquatic > Freshwater > Lake | place: Crystal Bog, Wisconsin, USA...
TGACTTATTTTTCATTTTTTTTTCAAAAACCTGTTTTTTATGTTGATCCCCGAGATCGCATTCACCACTGTAAGCAGCGAGGTTCTTCAATACCAGGCAAATTTCATTCCGGCAGTTTCGCGGAATTTGGATCAAATGGTATGAGCCCCGGGCTCCGGTTTGCTCCCAGAGGAACAGGAAATTAACCTGAGGAGATTAAACTGAAGTTTTGCACAATAATTAACAGCAACTCATCCGGTCCCGCAGAAATGCCTAATTTTACCTCTTCTTTCAAAACAATCCTGACCTTATCTATGAAACAACTATTTGACCCTAAGCGCAACTATGAAGAGACCCGGAAGTTGGTCGGGTACGTCGGGCGCAAGCAAGCCACCCAGGCCGATTATGAACGTATAGGATTCATGTCGGGGCTGGAAGTTCACCAGCAGCTGAATACGAAGCTTAAGCTATTCTGCCGCTGCCCGGCCGGAGTGTTTCAGAAACCCGAAGAGTTCGATGCGGAGCTTATCCGCCATATGAGGCCTACACTCAGCGAACTGGGAGAATATGACGGAACAGCCCTGATGGAGTTTAAAACGCGTAAGGAGATCGTCTACAGGATATCTAATAATTCAGCTTGTACCTATGATGTGGATGACACCCCTCCTTTCCCGCTGAACCGGGAAGCCCTGAATATTGCCATCGCGATATCCGTGCTCTCAAAACTTAAAATCGTAGGTGAGGTGCATATCACCCGCAAACAATATCTCGACGGAAGCATTCCTACAGGATTTCAGCGCACTGCAATCATAGGTGTTGAAGGTGAGATCCAGCTGAAGAACAAAAAAGTAAGGCTGATCCAGCTGAGCCTTGAAGAGGATTCCTGCCGTGAAGTTTCCGATATAGGTCACGTAAGGATCTACCGCACCGACCGGCTTGGCATGCCGCTGATTGAAACGGTTACCTATCCCGATTTTGCAAACCCTGACGAGGTGAAGGAAGGGGCCGATTATATACGCTTCCTGAACAGAAGTACCGGCAAGGTACGACAGGGGATTGGTTCAACCAGGGCCGATGTGAATGTAAGCTGCCGTGGAGGGACCAGGGTTGAGATCAAAGGCGTGGCCCATACTTCCTGGATGCCCGAGCTTACACACAATGAAGCATTCAGGCAATGGGCGCTTCTTCTGATAAAAGAACGGCTTCTGAAGCCGGTCAAAGATACGGCCGCCTGGAAGATTGCTTCAAAGGAAGTCAGCCTGAAAGAAATAAAAATCGATCTGCCAGAAGTCCACAAAGCGAATAAATCAACAAAAATATATATCGTCAATCTGCCGCTGTTCCGTGGAATTCTTTCCCACTTTACGCAGCCGGGCAAAATGTTCGCCGATGAGATCACCGACCGTTTGAAAGTGATTGCATGCATCGAAAAACCGAATATGATCCATTCGGAGATGCTGGAAGACATGGCCCGTGACAAGGTATGGGCAAAAGTCAGGACCATACTGGGCAGCAGGGAAGAAGACGCGCAGATCATTTTCTGGGGGCCTGAGGCCGATATAAAAACCGCGCTTGAGACTATAGAAGAGCGTTGTAAAATGGCTATGAACGGCGTTCCCAACGAAACCCGTAAGTCGTTTGAGAACGGGACTACGATTTTTGAACGTGTGCTTCCGGGCGCCGACCGAATGTATCCCGATACAGATTCCGCTCCTATTCCCCTTGAAGATGAAGTGATTGAAAACCTCAGGAAAGACCTTGCCCCTGATATCTGTGACCGTTACAGCCAGCTGAAGGCATGGGGAGTCCCACCAGACACGTTTACTTTTTTACTGAAATATAACCTGCTGCCCTTGATTGAGAAATGCTCCTGGGAACTGGAAATCGCACCTAAGTTCGTTGCCACTCTTTTAGGTCATAGATTGAAACATCTTCAGGGAAAATATGATGCTTTCCGGTTATTCCGCAACGACATGGTATTTGCTCTGCTGAAATTCATCAGGCAGCGGGGGCTCGACTTAGCCATTGCCCCAAAAATGCTGAGAGTGCTGTTCGATCATCCGAAGATGGATTTTGACTCTATCCTGGTCACCCTGGGTTATAAAGAGGTTGCTAAGGAAGAGATCCTGGGTAAACTTCCCTTCCTGGTAAAAAAATACAGGGAAACCAGGACCTCAGGCGAAGATGCAGCCGGCCATCGCTGGATCATGGGAAGCCTGCATAAACTCGCCCTCGGCAACATTTCATTACGGGAGCTCAACGAACATATCAAATTTTAATTTCGTTACCTCGCTATTTCGCTACTTATATTGAACATATAATTCTTTAATTTCGCTACTTCACTATTTCACTATTTCGCTATTTATTTTATGACTGAAGATATTTTCCAGGGCTATAAAGGACATGCACTCGAAGTGATGCAGAAATTCAATGCCCGGGTTTGGGCCAAAGTTAAGGTTGATACAACCCGCGGCATATTTGAGGGCACTATTCTTCCAAGAGCCGAGAACACCGACGATAAGCACCTTGTCATGAAGTTCTTTACGGGTTATAATATAGGTATCGATGTTGGTACTATAACAGATATTGTTGAACTTGGCTATAAAAAGGCTGTATACAAAATCCCCGAAAAAGAGTTTCCGTATTCGAAGGGGTTGCCCAGCGTTAAATTACTTGGAACCGGAGGAACCATCGCATCCAGGCTGGATTATCGCACCGGGGCTGTGATCCCGGCGTTTTCGCCGGGTGAATTATATGGCGCAGTGCCGGAACTTGCCGATATCTGCAACCTGACCACCGAAAAGATCTTTGCTGTTTTCAGCGAAAACATGGGCCCTTTACAGTACAAAAAACTGGCTGTTGCAATAGGGGAAGAGATTGAGAAAGGTACACAGGGGATCATCATCGGCCATGGTACCGACACGATGCATTATACTTCAGCCGCCCTGACTTTCATGGTTCAGAACTCTCCGATTCCCATTGTACTTGTCGGCTCCCAGCGTTCTTCCGACCGCCCCAGTTCGGATGCTGCCCTGAACCTAATGCATGCTGCAACTGCTGCAGGTCACGGAGATATTGCAGAGGTCATGGTGTGTATGTTTGGGCCTACTTCTGACGAGTACGGATTTTTACACCGTGGAACAAGGGTTCGCAAGATGCATTCATCTTATCGTTCCACTTTCAGGACGATAGGGGATACCCCGATTGCCACCGTCAGCCGTAAAGGTGTTGTTCCGATAAAGACGGATTACAATCACCGCCGCAGCGATCGTAATGTGAAGATCACTCCTGTGTTTGAGGAAAAGGTGGCCATGATCTACTATTATACGAATATGCAGCCCGACATGATCGATTCACTGATCGATAGCGGCTATAAGGGGATCATCATCATCGGCACCGGCCTGGGCCATGTGAACAAACCTCTCTATCCTGCGATCGAAAGGGCACGTGAAAAGGGAGTCGCAGTATATATGACTGTTCAAACCCTCTGGGGATACGTTGGGATGTTTGTTTACGATACCGGCCGCGACCTGATGGCAAAAGGTGTTATACCTCTCGAAAACATGCTGCCTGAAGTAGCTTATATCAAACTTGGCTGGGCGCTCGGACAAACTTCCGACCTCGAAGAAGTAAAAAAGATCATGCTTACCCCGATCAACAGTGATATTACGCCCCGCGAACCGTATAACGGCTACCTGATTTACCAGGGTGGTGTACCTGAGGTGGAGGACTTTATCAGGAAGTTCCACAAGTAGGTAGCGAGGTGGCGAGGTGGCGAAAATCAAACAGCGAGGTAGCACTTGACGAAGCCAAACGTAAATCGTAAATTTTTTATCATTCTTCCGAGAATTTTTTCAGCAGTTTCCGGTATTCCGAAAAGACTGTCGCACGGCTCATGAATCCGATATATTTCCCGTCTTTCAGAACCGGGATATTAAACCGGTCGTTTTTATGGAACATATTCACGATCTTTTCCATGTCGTCGTCGGGCGTGATATAAAATTCGGGGGTGTACATCAGATCCCGCACTAATTTTTTATCGTACATTTCCCTCTCGAACATAATGCTCCGAATATGGTCAAGGGTCACGATCCCATAAAACGTGCCTGTATCATCCACTACGGGGAAACTGTTCCGGCTGGAGGCAGAAACCACCTTGACAAGATCGCCCAGGCTCGAGTCGGGACTGACCGTCAGGAAATTCGTTTCGATAAGGTTGGCAGGGTCCATCATCGTCAGGATGGCGTTGTCTTTGTGATGAGTGATAAGCTCTTTACGCGTTGCAAGCTGCCTTGCATAAATGGAATGGGGCTCGAAATAATAAACAGTAAGATATGAAATCGTTGAACTGATGATGAGGGGTGTGAGCAGCTCATATCCCCCGGTGATTTCTGCGATAAGGAAGATCGCTGTAAGAGGTGCGTGCATGACCCCGGTCATGATGCCGGCCATTCCCACGAGGGCAAAATTGCTCTCGGGGAGATGAGAATTGAGGCCAAGGTTAATACCTCTGGAAAGAAAAAGCCCGCTGATCGCGCCGACGAACAGGGCAGGAGCGAAAGTCCCGCCGATTCCACCGCTGCCCTGGGTCACCGACATGGCGACGACCTTTGAGATGATCAGGCCAAAGATGATCAGAAGGAATAAATAAGGGCTGGTTTTCATCCATCCGAAAAAATCAGGATTGCCGATAGTCTCAGCATTTCCATGGAGTACCGATTTCAGAATGGTATATCCTTCACCGAAGAGGGAAGGATAAATAAAGATCAATGAAGCCAGCACTGCTCCGGCAAGGGGAAGACGGGCGGCTGCAGGGATTTTACCCAGCATACGCTCGATCCAGGCACTTCCCCGCATAAAATAAACCGAAACAAGCCCTGTAAAAATTCCCAGGAGGATATAAAACCCGGTTTCATGAAAATGAAAAGGGGACAGGAGTACAAATGAAAACGCTACATCTTTACCCATCAGAAGAGTTGAAACAAGGGAACCGGTTACAGCCGAAATCAGAAGTGGAATAATGTTTGTCATTGTCATGTCCATCAGCAGTACTTCAATCACAAACACCACACCTGCAATTGGAGCGGTAAAAAGGCTTGCCAGGGCTCCTGCCGCCCCGCAACCCAGCAACAAGGTTGTATTTTTATAATCCTGCCTGAATAATCTTGCCAGGTTGGATCCGATTGCCGAACCGGTCAGAACTCCCGGGGCTTCCGGGCCGACCGATCCGCCGAAACCCAGGGTAAGTGTGCATGCAACCAGCGAACTCCAGGTGTTGTGGGGTTTGATCAGGCTTTGGTTTTTCGAGATCCCGTAAAGGACTTTGCTGATACCATGACTGATATTGTCTTTTACGATATATTTCACGAAGAAATAAGTTAGTATCAGCCCGCACAAAGGATAGAGCAGGTAAAGAAAGTTTACAGCTTTGAATGTAAACCCGTTCGTCAGGAAAAAGTTGGTGAAATACAGGGTGTTCTTCAACACAACACCGGCAAGCCCGCTGAGGATACCGACAACAAAACTCAGGACCAGCACGAACTGCCTTGGCTTTAAGGTCTTATACTGGTATAGATATATCCTGTCGAAAAGAGTATGTCGTGACATGATACTGCAAATGTAACAGTATATTCTTACTTTTGAAGTAAACATTCATGTATGAAAAGGATCATATCATATAATCTCAACGGGATCAGGTCCGCCGTGGGAAAAGGCCTGGCCGACTGGCTTAGGGCTGCCGATCCCGATATTGTTTGCTTCCAGGAAACAAAAGCACAGCCTGACCAGATACCGGTAGAACTCTTTGAAGCGTCAGGATACCACCATTACTGGTTTTCTGCTGTAAAGAAAGGATACAGCGGGGTTGGAATCCTTTCAAAAACAAAGCCCGATCATGTTGATTTTGGTATGAATATCCAGAAGTATGATGACGAGGGAAGGACTATCATGGCACATTACGGGGATGTGACGATTATAAGCGTTTATCATCCTTCAGGCACGACGGGAGAGGTACGCCAGGGTTTTAAAATGATATGGCTTGAGGATTTCCTCAGGTATGCCAATGAATTGAGGAAGACCCGGCCCAACCTCATCATCTGCGGGGACTTCAACATCTGCCATAAGCCAATTGATATTCATGACCCGATACGAAATGCAAACAGCAGCGGCTTTCTTCCTGAGGAAAGGGAATGGCTTACACGGTTCTTCGACAGTGGGTTTATTGATACATTCCGTGTTTTCAACCAGGAACCTCATAATTATACATGGTGGAGCTTCCGTGCCGGTGCCCGGTCCAGGAACCTGGGATGGCGTATTGACTACCAGGTTGTGACGCCACCGCTGGAGAAAAAACTCTTAAGGGCTGCGATCCTGCCTCAGGCGAAGCATTCCGATCATTGTCCCACGCTGCTGGAAGTGGATTTCTGAGCGGGGCAAAGCCCTGGCGAAAGGACTGTCTCATCCGCAGTAATTAAAAGCTTACCGAGTAAATAAATTGGCAGCCCCAAGTATTGTTCGCCGGGAAATACATGGGCCTTACACCTAATTCGAAAGGATAAACAAACCTCATGATGTGCAGTTCGGCTGTCAGCTCTGAACCTATTGTCTGGTAAAGATACGGAAGGTTCCAGTCGATCTTTTTTGCATCGTCTCCCATTGCCTGGTCATAGAAAAGGTTCAGCTTGAACCGTTTGAAATAAAACGCGCTTCCCACACTCCAGTCGGGGCAAAACAACGGGAATTTATAGTTTGCCGAGAAGCTGATCAGGTGGTTGTCGTAAGCGTTCGAATATCCCCTGGGATAAGGTATGACCTCAGAATAGCTGTAACCGTAAACCGTGTTTTCATTTCTCTGCTGATAGCCGCCATAAAGCCAGATACCATGATGCTTCAGCAGGCCCGGAAAATAAAGATTTGCCTGAACTGCCCAGATGGAACCCGGGTTATTACTCTCAAACGGGCAATTGGTAAGACTTACGATGAGGTTCTGTCCCCAGCGGGGGTACATATCCTGGTAATTCGAATTAAGGTACTGATAGCAGGTAAAACTATAGGTCAACGTGTTAATCCAGCCATTTGTAAACAGATCGGGGGTCGACTTGTCATGGATCACATCGATCAGGGCAGCGCCGATAGCCGGCGTAAGGCCCCTCGACCAGGAAGCCCGGGTAAAGTTTAAAGGTACCGATACATTAAGGTTAAATTTAAGCTCATTCCATGTAAACCTGGTTGCTGCTGAAGTCTCGCTGGTAATATAATAACCCGCTCTCTTCCCGTAAGAGGCATTCAGGTCAAACACAGGAAAGAGGCCCTGGTAACTGAAATTCAGATAAAACTGCCCGGTCCGCTCATTGTAATCCCAGTCATAACCTGCACCTGCGAATGTGGAACTGAGTACATTCTGAGATAAAGCCATCACACCCGGGTGAAGAGTCAGGTTCGTGGCACTTAATGAAACCGGGGCCCAGGAATGGATATTGAAAAGATGAGCTGCCTTTGAATACTTTTTTGAGGGATAAGGCGGATGAGAGAGCCCGGCTGAATCTTTCGCCCCCGGTGAGTCAAGAAGCATCCTGAATAACCCTTCTTTCACCAGGGTGTCCTGAATGTTGGCGCTTTCCTGTTTCGCGAGTATATCATAGAGTTTAAAGGAATGATCCTGTACTTTGTTTAACGGAATCCAGGTTGAAGTATCGATGGACGTTTCCGAGACCATCAGGCCGTCACTGCAATAATCAGAATAAATCAGCTTTGATTTATCACTGTTAAAGTCGGGGTCATAAGCTCCAAAACGGGCAGAGGTGATCTGGAATATTTTATTTGTTATAGTATGCACGGCATACAGGTTCTCAATGCCGGAGAAGTCTGAGGAAAAAATAATGTAATTAGCCAGAAGTTGGGACGGCCCGTCAATACCGGTAAAGGTGAATGGGATATGGTAGCTTGTTTTATTAGTTACCATATTGCAACTGGCAATGGTCTTTCCTTTTTCGTTCATTAAAAGATAGATCAGTTCCTTATCATCATCGGAAAAGTCGGGAGACTGAAACGTTGAGCTGCCCTCTGCTTTTTTTGAAAAAAGGACGCTCCCGTCGGCAGTACTGAGAACTTCCAGGAAAGATTCACCATTCGTTGTTACTCTCACTGCAGTGATCATTTTCCCGTCATGGGACAAGTTCGGTGAGAAATACCGGGACCTCTTTGTAAGGTGCCGCATTTTCCCTGTTTTAAGGTCATATATTTTGATCACAGAATAATTCCTGTTATCCCATCTGATGTCGGGCTCATATTCAGCCCAGGCGATCAGATTTTCTGAGGTCGAATTACTCCCGTCCAGGTAAGCCCCGATCCTGAAAAGCTTTTTTTCCCTGCCGAGACGGCCTATTGTTACAAAGCGGTTCACATCTTCATTACTTGAACGCTCGGCGAGGATCGTGCTGTCGTTAAGATACATGGGGTGAGTAAAGGTTGCATAATCTTTACAATTCCGCTTACTGATCATCCTGGCTGAGGACTTTGGAGTTTTAATGTCCTGCACCTTCCAGATACTGTCAAGTTCGGTTAATGACTTCCTGTACCATTTTACTTTTGAAAGCCCCGTTGTACGCCGGATGCCATCAGCGAAAGGCACGATCATGAAAGGATATTTGGCGACATGGTCGAGGCTGTAATTCCAGATTTCCGGCCCGTAATCCTTTCTCCCCATCCCGACAAGGTAATAACCCAGCTCATAATCACCGGGTATGAATGTTTTATAAGAACCAAGGGTTGCTTTGTTGAAGTTATATATCCCTTGTTCAAGCAGTTGGGCTCTCAGGACTCCTTCAAACGCACTCATTCGGCCCCGCCCGGTCTTTGTCAGGGCCGTTTCCGTCACCGTTGCATCACCTTCAAGAAACCAGGTCGGGATAAAGGCTCCCAGAATGCCACCTGTTGCCTGTTCTCCGAGAACATAATACAAGGCCCTCGTAAAACCCCGGTTCATCTTGTTGATCTGCAAGGAATGCCGGTACTCATGGATGGCAAGCTGCTCGAGCCATTCCTCGGCATATGCATCCGGATCGGGTGTTGGAAAGAACTCAATACGTTTTGGCGCCCATACGGTAACCCCGTTCGAAAGGCTTGATTCGGTATGAATTATAATTGGAATACGGGGTGGTTTTGCAGTCAGGGTTTTTGTCTCATACCGCCACACCTTATCCATGATACAGGCTGTATATTGGGCATGGGTCTCGAACTTCGAGGGGTATATAACTTTGAAATGATCAGTCTTTATCTGTCGCCAGCGGATTGATGCCGGATCCTGACCGGTAGAGAAATACTGTCCTTGTATACTTGCCGGAAAGCTGCAAATTATAACATAAAAAAATATAAATTTTGTGAATAACCTGAGGCCCGGATATTTCATCTTAGTAATATCTTGATGACTGCATGTATGCCTGAACGTATTCAGTGATGCCGTCTTCAAGGCTGAAGAAAGGCTTCGAATAACCGGCCTGCATTAATTTATCCATTTTTGCTTCGGTAAAATACTGGTATTTATCCCGTATGTCTGCAGGTGTGTCAATAAATTCAATTGCCGGTTCCAGTCCCCGGGCGTAAAAAACTGCATTTGCCAGGTCGAGAAAAGAACGGGCCTTCCCGGTACCCAGGTTATATATGCCCGGCTTGCCACGGTATTCATAAAAGAAGTACAGCACATCAACCACATCCTTAACATAAATGAAATCACGAAGCTGTTTCCCGTCCTCGTAATCCGGACGGTGGGAACGGAACAGCTTCACTTTGCCATTTGTTGTAATCTGGTTAAAGGCATGAAAGACCACGGATGCCATCCGCCCTTTATGATATTCATTAGGGCCGAAAACATTGAAAAATTTAAAGCCGAACCAGGCCGGGGGAGAAGAAGCCTGCTGCAATACCCACTTATCAAATTCGTTTTTAGAGATCCCATATGGGTTCAGGGGATGAAGCCGGGCCACGAGTTCATGGCTGTCGTTATATCCAAGCGAACCGTCGCCGTATGTGGCAGCCGAAGATGCATAAACCAATGGAATTCCGTGTTCAGCGCAGAACGTCCAGATCTTTTTACTGTAGCCTGTATTCAGTTCGTCAAATACCTGCATGTTGAATTCGGCAGTATCGGTACGGGCCCCGATATGATAAATGAATTCAATCTCTTTTGCGCGGGCAGGCATCCATGAGAAGAGATCCTTGCGCCCGACCTTCTCACGGTATGCTTTATGAGTATAATTGTTACTCTTTTCGGGATGGGAAAAATCATCGACGATAATAATGTCTGTGATTCCCCTGTTGTTCAGTTTGCCAACGAGGCAACTCCCGATAAACCCCGCAGCTCCCGTAACTATAATCATATCGTATTAACTGTTACTTCTTCGAAATCGTAAATCGTTATGGCGTTCAGCGTTATGGCGTTCAGCGTTAAATCGTAAATGGTACATCATATTACGTCCAAAACCTGATAAGGTCCTCAATCTCCTCCCTTTCCTTAAGCGGCACGAACTTCTCCCCATCGAAATAATAGCCGAGGATCCTCGGAATGAACCTGCTGTTAAACCTTGACCACATTGAGAAAGTATATCCCCCTGTATCATGGATAACGACATAGTCTCCTTCATGTACTTCAGGTAAAGATAAACCTTTTGCCATGATGTCGCCTGAGAAACACAGCGGACCTGCAAGGTTCCAGGGGTTAGCTGCGAACCCCGTTTTAATTTGGCCATTTCTGTCAAGCACGGTGTATTCATGTGACCAGTCTTTCTGGTTTAAACATTCGCGAAGGAAAAGATCGGCGCCTACATGGATCATCGCGGTATTTATTCCCGGATCCTGTTTTACATATTCCACGCGGCTCACCGTCCAGCCCGAATTAGTATAGGCCCATCGTCCAAATTCGGTCATCAGCCTGATTCCTCCATGATCTTTTGATGAAGCATCAAAGAAAAGACCGGGCGCTCTCTGCTTCAGCGCTGTAACATACGTCTGCATCCCGACCGGTTGTTTATCCCGGAAATAAGAAACAGGCAGGCCTCCGCCTATATCGAAGATACTGACCTGACTGAACCCTTTTTGTTTCATTGTACGCCTGTTGATCTCGAGCATCAGGTCATACAGCTTTCCAGTACCTTCAACGAGCATTTCGAGCGAGCAACCCTGGGATCCTACATGCAGGTGCATCCCGGTAAGAAAATCATTCTCGATGAATGCATTTATCAGCTCTTCCTGTTTAAATTTAAGAGGAATTCCGAATTTGGAATATTCCCCGGCAACACTTGATTCCAGAATGGTCCCCAGACCCACCTGCGGGTTTATTCTTATACCAATGTTACTTTTCACCGGCCGCTCCCCGCTCTTCGCCAACAGCCCTTTTACCCTTTCCAGCTCCGAAAAATTATCCAGGTTCAGATGAACACCTTCATTCAGGGCAAACTCCAGCTCTTCATGAGTTTTTACCGGAGAATCATAAATTATCATTTCCGGCTTGAACCCGTTATGAAGGGCTAATTTGACTTCACCCATTGAAGCTGCCTCAACCCCGCATCCCAGGTCTTTTGTAAGCTTCATGATACCTGCAAGGGGACAAGCCTTAATTGCAAGCCCGTGAAGTGTTCCCTGGGGGAAGCATGATTTAAGGTCGGTGATCCGCTTTTGCAGGAAGGAAATGTCGTAGAAGATAACGGCGCTGTCGACCTCCCGGATCAGTCCTGCCTGTAGCGCTTTTCTGAAAGCAGTTGAAATTTTATCTGGTGAAAGGTTCTCCATAAAGCATCGTAAATTATAAGATCAGATTCTTTTGCCTGGCTAATTCCATAAGTTTTGACACAGCAGCTGTGCCCTGCTCCCCCAAATGAAGGGTAAATTCGTTAACATAGAGGCCTATATGTTTCATCATGACTTCTTCCTGCATTTCCTGAGCGTTCGCCCTCACAAAAGGCATCACATCAGGGCCGTTGAGCATGGCATACTCTACGCTCCGGTGCATGATCCGGTTAAGTTTATTGATAATCTCATAGCCCAGGCTTTTTTTTACCACGATGCCTCCCAGCGGGATCGGGGCTTTCGTGAGGTTTTCCCAGAATTCGCCGAGGTCAAGTATTTTAATAAGTCCTTTGTCCTGGTATGTAAACCTGTTCTCGTGAATGATTACACCGGCATCAACCTTATCGCTCAGTATTGCTTCCTCTATCCCGCTGAAAACCATAAAACGCTTAAGAGCCGCCTCAGGATAAGCCAGTCGGAAAAGAAGGTGGGCGGTGGTATATTCACCAGGTATTGCAACTGTGAGAAAAGGCATCTCTTCCGGGGGAATATCTTTTTTTGCAATCAGCTGGGGGCCGTTACCGTTTCCCAGGGCGCTGCCACTTTGCAGCAAAACATAGGATCGCTGCAGGTACAAATACGTATGATAGCTGACTTTGGTCATCTCAGCCTGGCCTTTTAAGGCCAGGTGGTTCAGCGTTTCAACATCCAGCATCCGGAATTCGAACTTTAACCCCTCCAGGTCGATCTTCCCATGGACCAGGGCATCGAAGATAAAGGTATCGTTGGGGCAGGGGGAAAATGAAAGCTGTATCATCACAAGCTGATTTTTACCTGGGCAAGTTCTCTGAGCAGGTGATCCAGAGCCTTATCCAGGTTTTGAATGGCTGCAGGAATGTTCCACTGGGATTTATCACGCTCTGCCACATAGTTTGATACTGAACGGATTTCGATAAACGGAATACCTTCTGCCAGGCAGGCATAGAAAAAAGCCGCCCCTTCCATACTTTCCAGATCGGCATGATACATCTGCTTCAACGTTTCAATTGTGTCCCTGTGGGTATAGATAAGGCTTACCGTAACTCCTCTGGCAACCGGAAGTTTCTTTAGTGTTACCGTAACCGGTGGTTTCCGGTTGATCAGCCATCCGCCTTCATATGGAAAGGAATCAGGATCCTGAAGCCCCAGGTCGAAGAGTGAAAGATAGTTTTCTTCATCTTCGACTCCGAGTAAGCCAAAGACCTCGGCATTTACCTGGTAAACAGTTCCTATCTTTGCACTGCTTGAGTAAGCCCCGGCAATCCCGACATTCATCGCAAGGTCATAATTCTGTCTGCTGAATTGCTTACCGAGGTGGAATGCGGTATGAGTCATCCCGACCCCGGTCACCAGCAGGTCAATCAAATGTTTCTGAAACTCATAATGCTGGAGGAATTCTCCATCAGAGCCTGTGAATGTAAGTCTCTGTAAAAGGGGTCGTACTTCGGCGACTGTTGCGACGACGATAAGTATTCTCATGAATGGCGTAAGTTCTGAGGTTCCTTATGATTCAGGAATAACGTTTAATTTGGTCTTTTATTGAAGTTCGTTCCGTACTCGAGCCCGAATTTGTTCGGCCCTGACTCGTTTCTTCTCAAAAGGAATGCAAACAGAAGACCGAAAAATCCAAGAACACTGAAGATCCACATGCCCATATGATAACCCTGGGGGTGTTCAGCGCTGGCTTTCGAAACATCATTTGCCCAGCCGATAACGATATTGAAGCCGAACAAGCCTATATTCTGTATCATCGTCATAAGCCCATAGGCAGTGCCCAGTTTCGAGGCCGGTGTGACGAGTGAGACCGAAGGCCACATTACTGCCGGTACCAGTGAGAATGCAATCCCCATGATGCTCATAGGGATCAGAAGGTTGATACTGGTATAGCCCATCATCAGGTATACGGGGATGATCAGCAGTGAGCCGAACATCATCAGCACGGACCGTTTCCCGATGAAGTCGGAAAGCAGCCCGAAAAGAGGGGTGAAGATCATAGCCGAGAGTGTAAGTATGCTGGAGAGGAATCCCGCGTATTCGGGGGTTACCCCATGTGCTTCCTGGAAAAATTTAATCGCAAAAGTCTGGAAAGGGAACATAGCCGAATAAAATGTGATACAGAGCATCACAATGAACCAGTATGATTTGCTGAAGGCCCTGAAATTCAGGAAGGAAAAAACAACGATCAGGACGTACATGACGATCTGGAGCATCAGTTCAATTTCGGCATGCAGGATGTAATTGATCATTATGAATACTGTAGCCAGGAGGACGGCGCAGGTTATTATACGGTTTTTTAAAAATGAAAAGACATCTGAAAGGATCACTTTATCCTGCTCGCCGGCATGGGCCAGGTTGTAATTCTTATGAGAATAACTATCGATGAAATAAAAGATCCCGAGTGTGAGTACACTTATTACTCCGGCGCCTACAGAGACCCAGAGAGGATTTTGCCAATGCGAATAAAGGTTCCTGCCCCAGGTCTGGGAATTCAGGGCGAGGAATGACCCAAGCCGGGCGACTGTGAGGTTGAGGCCGAATGCAAAGGAAAGCTGCTTCCCTTTAAACCATTGGGCAACAACCGTCGTAATAGCTACGATCATGCTTTCGGCGCCAAGTCCGAAGATAAGCCTGCCGGCGGCCATCAGGTAAATATCCCCGCGCAGGACCGTAATAAAGGCTCCGAGAAAAACGAGAAGGGAAAAGATGAGAGCTGCTTTCTTCGTGCCTATGCGGTCGATGATCAGGCCGCCGATAAGGACCATGATGATATTCGGAAAACTATAGATACCCTGAAGCAAACCAAGATCGCTGTCGGTGAACTTAAGCTGGGTTTTAAGTGCAACTGCAAGTGGACTTATGCTGTCGTATATATAATAGTTCCCGAACATGGCCAGGCTGATAAAAACAAGCACAATCCAGCGCAGTGCTGCGGGTGGTTCCTTCTTGATCAATAATGTTTGAGACATGATGAATGGTTTACGTTTTTCTTTTTCGAATGCACGACCGTTTAGCCCCGGTTCTTCAGGAAATGATCCTGGCTTCCAAAAATAATACAATTCAGGATATGATCGGAAGGCCCATGCTTTTATCCGGATAATCTTTACCTTTGCCCGGGTTAAATAAACCACGACGAAAACCAGCTTCATGAAGATATTTTTTTTCGGTCTGAGGATTGTGTTCGCAATCATTATCATTATTTTACTTTGTATAGAACCGGTTTCAGCTCAGCATCAGACAGGAGGAGTTCCCTTAAGTTTTGGGAGAGCTATGAGTTCGGTGAATGTCGTTACTTCTGATATCCCACCCCCTTCGGCAGCTGTTGTTGCTGAGAATGAAAAAGAGTCATCACTTCCATACCGCTTCACGATCAATCTCCCTGTAAACATGTCGATGACTAATTCGGGGAATACTGAACTCCTTCAGGACGGGCAAAGGGTTTGGAGACTGGCTATACGTTCGGCCGGAGCCAAAGCTCTCATGCTGTATTTTGACCGTTTCAGCATACCGGAAGGTGGTAAACTTTTTGTGTACAATCCTTCACGGACGATGATGTTTGGGGCATACACATCAGCAAACACAAATTCATTCGGCACTTTTGCATGCCCGTTGATCGCAGGTGAAACCCTGGTTCTTGAATATGACGCCCCGACTGACCTGGCAATTCCCGAAATACATATTTCGGAAGTGGCCTATGCTTTCAGGGGTTTCACTTCATATGAAGAAAACAACCCTGTCGCTTCGGCAGGAAATTGTGAAGTCAATGTAAATTGTTCTGAGGCGAATAACTGGCAAAAGCAAAAAAGGGGAGTCGTGAAAATCATCATCAAGGATAGCCTGGGAGGTTCAAGGATCTGTTCGGGCTCGATGATAAATAACACCGATAATGACGGGACTCCCTACCTCCTTACCGCAAATCATTGCGGCAGGTACTCACGCCCCGTTGATCTGAGCCAGTGGCTGATCTATTTCAATTATGAGATGCCCGGATGTCCCAACACCATACCCCTGGCAGGGAAGTCATTACTTGGTGCAGTCATGAAAGCTCATGGGGGTACCGAGTATACTGGTTCTGATTTTTACCTTGTCCGTCTCACTGAGAGCATTCCCGATTCACTTCATGTTTATTTTAACGGTTGGAGCCGTGAAGAGGTTTCAAGTCCCAACGGAACAGGAATACATCATCCTGCCGGTGATGTAAAAAAGATTTCAACCTATATATTACCATTGTTGTCCTCAAATTACCCGGGAAACCCAAGCCCATGCTTTTGGGAGGTGTTTTGGACCTTTACGGTTCACGGACATGGAGTGACCGAAGGCGGATCTTCAGGTTCCCCTATCTTTAATCCCCAGGGCCAGATCGTGGGAACACTTACCGGTGGTGATTCCGCATGCGACACCGGTTCGATTAACCTGTCGGATTATTACGGTAAATTTTCATGGCATTGGGATAAAAACGGTACTGATTCGGCCAGTGTTCTGAAATACTGGCTTGATCCTCATAATACCGGGGTGACAACAATGGGAGGTTGGGCGCTCGGAACACAAGACTATTCAATGGAAGCGATCAGCCTTTATCCCAATCCTGCACATGACAAAACAACTATAAATTTTGAGAATGAAAGTTTGCCTGAAGGCGGAGTGAATATCTCCCTGCTTGATGTACTCGGGAATCCATGCACGGCATTAAATATCACCGAAACGGCTAAAGGCAGGTATGTCGTCGGCTTGCAATCCCTTTCACCCGGTTTGTACTTTCTTGTCATCTCCGGCAGGAATTATTATAAAAGCATGAAACTCCTCAAAATGTGATCCAATTGCCCGGAACAAACGATACAATTAACACCCTTCAAAAATCACTGATACCCGAACTTGGGGCGATTGCAGATAAGGTTGTCTCCGGTGGGTCCCTGAGCCCTGCCGAAGGCCTTCTGTTATTTGAGAAAGCTGAACCCGGGCTCCTTGGTGTTCTTGCCGATGTTGTAAGGACAAGGAACAACGGCAACAACGCATGGTTTATCAGAAATTTCCATTTGGAACCTACCAACATTTGCGTGAACCATTGCAGATTCTGTTCCTTCTCACACCATTTCAGCGCTTCAAAATGGGAGCTTTCTCTGGATGAAATACTCGCAAAAGTCGGCCAGCAGGATGAAACTGTCAGGGAGATCCATATTACAGGGGCTGTTCATCCGCAGAGAGATATAGTTTACTACGGTGAACTTCTTAGAAAGATCAAATCACTACGTCCCGGCTTGCATGTGAAAGCTTATTCCGCTGTGGAACTGGATTATATGATCAGGAAAGCCGGCCTCAGTTTTACAACAGGGCTGCAATACCTTAAGGACTGCGGACTCGATTCAGTCCCCGGGGGAGGCGCGGAGATTTTCGATGAAACAATCCGTAAGCAGATCTGCGGGATGAAGACCAGTTCCGCCGACTGGCTGGAGATTCACCGTACCGCTCACAAACTGGGACTTCCTTCGAATGCCACTATGCTTTACGGGCATGTCGAAACTTATGCACACCGGATTGACCATCTTGAAAGGCTGAGACAGCTTCAGAAGCTGACCAATGGGTTTAATGCTTTTATCCCTCTCAAATTCCACAGGTCAAATAATGAAATGAAGGATATACCCGAAGTTTCAGTGGTTGAGGATATGAAGATGGTTGCCGTATCGCGCATTTACCTCGACAACTTCCCTCATATTAAGGCGTACTGGCCTGCGTTGGGCCGGAAAATGGCACAGGTTTCACTTTCCTTTGGCGTTGATGATATGGACGGGACCATCAACGATTCAACGAGGATATATTCCCTTGCAGGCGCAGAAGAGCAAAACCCTGTAATGACGGTTTCGGGAATGAAAAAGCTCATTGAAGAAGCGGGCAGGTTACCGGTTGAACGAGATTCATATTACAGGCCGGTCGTCTGATTCTTTCATCATTATGTTGTGCACCATCAGGGTGACTTCTTTCACATCCATACCTTTTATTGATTCATAAGGGATAGGTGGAAGTACTTTAGCCTGTATGTCGTGGTTCCTGTTAATAAGAAATCCACCTTTCCTGATTGCCATGGAAGTGCCTTTAATGACAATAGGCACAATGCTTTTGCCTGTTTCAAGCGCCAGATGAAATGCCCCGGTTTTAAATGCCTGCAGCCTGCCGTCCTTAGACCTGGTACCTTCAGGGAATATCATCAGTGAAATTCCTGATCTGAGCATGGTTGCAGCATCGCTCATCATTTTGCGCATACTGCTTGGCTTGCCCCTTTCGACCGGAATGTAACGGTTGAGCCACATGTTCCAACCGATGAAAGGAAAGTAGTACAGTGATTTTTTGGCAACCCATTTGTAGTTTTTCCAGAGCAGGAAAAGCACAATAATATCCGCTCCTGACTGATGATTGGAAACCATAACATAGGTTTCTTTACTGCTGATGTTCTTTCTTCCGATCACTTTTATCCTCCACATAAAATTAAGTTTGAGGACGATAAAAGACCAAATGCAGGTATACTTGTGGAGTATAACCAGTTTTTTATCAAAGAGAAAAGTGATCAGGAAAATCACAAAAGCGAAAGGAACGAGGATAGCCGAAATTAACATGAACTCAAACCAAAAATAACAGGAAACCAGTAAGCGAACTGTTTTATTCATGCTTGTAAAGTTTATTCATCAGGACTTTTATGCCGGCTGTATTCTCTCCATTTTTCGATTACCGAGGCCAGGTCTGACGGGTACTCTGAATCGAAATACATGGTTTTGCCGTTTGCTGGGTGGATGAATCCCAATGATTTTGCGTGCAGAGCCTGTCGGGGTATGAGTTTAAAACAATTCTGAACAAACTGTTTGTATTTCGTAAAGGTGGTGCCTTTCAGGATCTCGCTGCCTCCGTAACTTTCATCGTTGAAGAGCGGGTGGCCGATGTGCCTGAAATGTACACGTATCTGGTGGGTCCTGCCCGTTTCAAGCCGGCACTCAACCAGGCTTACATAACCGAAACGTTCCAGAACACGGTAATGAGAAATGGCTTCACGGCCTTTATCCTCATCCTCATAAACCTTCATAATCAAACGGTTTCTGACATCCCTGCCTATGTTGCCGCTGATGGTTCCTTCCTCGTCTTTCAGATTCCCCCAAACCAGGGCTACGTATGTGCGGTTGACTGTATGATAAAAAAACTGCCTTGCAAGTTTGCTTTGTGCAAGTTCATTTTTGGCAACAAGCAGAATACCTGAAGTGTCTTTGTCTATACGGTGAACCAGGAAAGGCCTGGTCCCGCCCGAAGGATCTGCTTTCATCAGATGGAAAAGCAGCGCATTCTGAAGTGTTCCGGTAAAGTTCCCATGGCCCGGATGAACAACCATTCCGGCTTTCTTATTCACAACAATGATGTCGTTGTCTTCAAACACCAGATTAATGGGGATATTTTCAGGATAGATCTCGACATCCCTCGGAGGATGAGCCAGTACAATTGTAATTACATCCAGCGGCTTTACCTTATAATTAGGCTTAACGGATGATCCGTTGACAAGAATATTACCGGCATTTGCTGAATTCTGAACCCGGTTGCGGGAAATATTCTCCATTTTTGCAAAAAGGTACTTGTCAATCCTTATCTGTCCCTGGCCCTTGTCCACAACAAACCTGAAATGTTCGTATAATTCGTTAGGATCTTCCTGAATGTCGTTTGGTTCATTCATAACAGGGGAGCTTTCCGGGATCATGGAGCAATGATGATCTTTCTCACAGCAGTTTTGTAGCCGTTAGAATCGGTGAGGTAAAGGATGTAGATCCCTTGTCCGAGGCTGGTCAGGTCGAGACGACCTGAATATTTTGACGAAAGCAGGGTCTGCCCCAGAAGGTTTGTAACCGTTATGCTGCAGCCTTCGGCGGATGAAGTGCTGCCGCCTCTCGTCCTGAGATAAAGAATGCCGTCGTGACAGGGATTGGGATAAACCCGGAGCTCAGAAACTGAAGCGGCCTTTTCTTCCGTACCCAGGGGGATAGCTTTGCCTACAACAGGCCTGATCATCAGCGAACCTGAATATGCACTGGGGTACCATTTTCCCGAAGTATTGTAAAATATCTGGTCGGAATGATCATTATACGCGTCAAATCCAAGGTTCAGGTTGTCGGCCGTGGTTTGGATCCAGCCTATATAAATAGTACCGCTTACAAAAAGCGGAGGAATATGGTAGGTGACAAATTTATTCAGCTGATCTGCATACTTTGGTAATGTAAGCATTCCGAAAATTGTATCGCCGGGAACCCCTACGTCATCATTCCATATACAAAGATAAAAATATTCGGGGGTCGAATGATTCATGACCTGGTTGAAATACATTTCAACAGCCCTGAGTGTATCTGGTTTATCGAGGTTGAAACGGTAAGCGAGCATAGACCAGGCAGGGGTCAGGCCATAGGAGGCTTCCGGTGTGCCATCGTCGTATGCAAAATAATTAAACAGATTCTGGTTCCGGATGATAGTATCTCCAAAAATAGAACCGGATGCGTTATCTTTTATTATGTGCTGCATCTGAAAAACGGCGCTGTCGGCCACTGTGACCGGATAGAACCAGGATATTGTAGGATGAAGGGTGACCGGCCCGGCTGTATAGACCGGCTGCATATTAAAATTCGGGCTGGTGTAATTCTTTGTAAATGAGCCTGACCCATTTGTGACTTTATAAGAATAGCGGCAGTTGTGAACAGCAAGGTCCCGGTTGCTGAGGATCACCGAAACTGAATCGGCGATCTCCTGATCAGGAGCGGCGTTATATTGCGGGTAAGGCATGGATTCATAATTCCTGAGCATGCTTGGAGCCCGGTCAACGAAGCGGATTTCAGGATGCACGGTGTCGGACATGCTGCGCCCCGTGTTCAGGTATATATTGTCAATATTCCATTGGTCACAGTTGCTCTGCCAGGAAATCTCCGGCGGGGCACCGAAATTAACCCAATTATAAAACTGGAAACGGAAGGTCTTTTTGAAAAAAAGCATGGTGTCGGTGATAGGAATCATCACCTGAACAAAGTACTGGTCATTGTTATAGAAACGGAATGTGTCAAGCGACATACCTATGCTCGACCAGACTCTATTCCATTTATCAGGAACACGCACAGAGCCGGTTGGCGTGATACTGTCGTGGGCGGGAAAAACGAGGAACTGCAGTATCAGGGAATCCTGCTTTAGTGGAAAATTCCTTGACCTGCCCTGTGGCTGGTAAAAGAAACTCAGGTAAACAGAATCCGCTGCTCTTAGTTTTCGAGGCACAGGTGTGAACACAGAATCAAGCCGGATATAACGGGACGTCAGGTGATCGGCAATAAACGGTGACGGCCCGGGTTGCGCAGTGTCATACATCATCCCGTTTTCATCAATAGCGTCAAGGGTGACGGCTCCAATGTTGGGGGGATATATCGGGATATCGGTATTGACAAAAGCATAATGATCAATCCAGAGAAGGCTTGTGGGATAAACACTGTCGTAAGAGAAATCATCGAAAAAAGGCAGGCCTGTTGGAATCGTGTCACTGCCTGAATGAATCCGGCCCTGCATCTGCCTTTCCAGGTATTTCTGCCGTACTATTGGATTGGTTTGCATGCCGGTAAGTATTTCCTGTGGCCATCCGCAGAAAGAAGATAAAAGAAAAAGTACTACAAGTAATTTCTTCATTTATTCAAATTTTCGCTATTATTCGCACCAAGCTACCTCGCTTTTCGCTTTTCGCTTTTCGCCTTTCGCTACCTCGCTACCTATCTTAAGAGGCTATCCACCTCCATCGTATCTTTCTTCAACTCGCTGGCTTTGGCTCCCATTCCCACCTGCAGGTCGATAACCGAACCTTTGTCGATTATTGTTCCTGGCGGGATCACATTATTGCGGAAAAGTTGATTCTGCACGGCATCCTCATCAAACGATTTAATAAAAATCAGTTTTCCCGGCTTAAGACCGGAAGATTCCAGCATCGACTGGGCCTGACGAAGTGTGAGATCCTTAAGGTCGGGCATCGATGTCTTTTCGGGAATAATGGATACAATCGTAAGATACACCATACGATTATGTTTTACCCTTGAACCGGGAAAGGGATCCTGGGAAAGAATAGCTCCTTTCGGCTTGTCCGGATCGAAAATACTGTCGTTGATGGCAAACTTGAAATCAGTGAATTTATCTCCCAGCATGACATTTGCAATGAGCTGGCCACGGAAATCGGGAACGACAATATAGTCGCTGTGTTTGGTGTACCAGGAAAGAGAATAGAAGGTGATCCAGAGAAGAACCGCTGTGATCCCCAGGGAAATGAGAAAATGTTTCAGAAATTTTTTAGAAAATACAAAACGGACAAATTCCATTCCTGCGTTTACCTTATTAACCTGAATCAGATCATTTTATTGTGCCTGCAAAGGCTTTACAAACTTACGAAAAAATGCCTTTGTCACAAAACGGTATGATTTTGTGCTATTTTTGTCTTTTAAAAGAGTTGTATGTATAATATTGCTATAGTTGCCGGAGGTAATTCGGGTGAGTATGAAATTTCGATGAAGAGTGGGAAGCAGGTCGAGCTGAACATGGATATGGCCAGATTTCGTCCGTTTCTTATTGAAATAAGGGGAAAGAAATGGAACTATAAACTTGAAACAAAAACCTTCCCTGTTGATAAAAATGATTTCTCACTCACCATTGGAAAACGGAAGATCAGGTTTGACGCGGTGTTTAATGCAATTCATGGTACGCCCGGAGAAGATGGTAAACTTCAGGGCTACTTCGATATGCTTGACATTCCCTATACTTCCTGTGGAGTTACTACTTCGGCCTTATCATTCAATAAGACCTTCTGTAAGGATGTGGTTTCATGTTATGGAGCAGATATTGCAGGCCATGTTCATCTTAACAGGGACGATAAACGAGCCGTATCTTTAATTAAGAAAAATCTCAAGATGCCTGTTTTTGTAAAACCGAACAATGGAGGCTCCAGTGTGGGAATGTCGAAGGTGAAGCATAAAAAAGATCTGAAAGCCGCTCTGGACAAAGCATTTCACGAGGATGACGAGATCCTTGTTGAGGAGTTTATTAAAGGCAGGGAACTAACCTGCGGTGTTATCAGGTCAAAGGGTAAAATAATTGCCTTTCCGGTCACTGAGATAATTTCCAAAAAGGAATTTTTCGATTATGAGGCAAAATACCAGCCTGGGCTGTCTGAGGAGGTTGTTCCGGCTAAGGTGCCAGGAAAAGTAGCGGAAACCTGCCGGAAAATTTCAATGAATCTTTTCAGGAACCTTAATTGTAAAGGGATTGTGCGGTTTGATTTTATTTTTTCCGGGAAGAAGTTCTTTTTCCTTGAGGTAAATACGGTCCCGGGAATAACATCGGCAAGCATAGTTCCGAAGATGGCGAAAGCCTATGGCTGGAGCTATACCGATCTGATTACCAATTTACTTGATGAAATAATATGATTTTGAATATTTACTGATGAGCACACTGGTATTTGCCACCAATAATAAGCATAAGCTCCGGGAGGTTCGCGAGATAACCGGGAATTCAGTCATTATAAGGAGTCTCAGTGATATCGAACTTGATGCCGAAATTCCTGAAGACCAGGAAACCATCGAAGGAAATGCCCGTCAAAAAGCTATGTTCATCTTCAGCAAAACAGGAATGGATTGTTTTGCTGATGACACAGGGCTTGAAATTGCAGCTCTTCACGGCAGGCCGGGTGTTTATTCGGCCCGCTATGCCGGGGAAGGATGCGATTTTGCCGATAATATCAAAAAAGTTTTGGAGGAAATGAATGGAATTGAAGATCGCCGGGCCTGTTTCCGCTGTGCGATTTGCTTGATCTTCAGGGGAAATGAGTATATATTCGAAGGTCGGGTTAATGGTGAGATCACACAAAGCCCTTCAGGCGCTGATGGTTTCGGATATGATCCTGTATTCCGGCCGGATAATCATTCCCGGACTTTTGCTGAAATGCCCGCTTACCTGAAAAATGGCCTGAGTCATCGTGGAAGAGCCATGCAGAAAATGCTCAGATACCTCAGCGAACTCGAATAAAAAAAACATCCCGGTTACTGGCCGGGATGTTTTTTTTAAAGTTGGGATTTCCGTTACGGGAAAACCACCCCTTTATATTTAGTTATATCTACATAAGGTATTTTACTCCCAAATCTTTGATTGATTGCGTCAATAAAGAAATTCGCAGAAAGTGCATTTCCCCTTGGAGTAAGATGAATGCCGTCAAGGGAGAAAGCGCCACCGGTCACGAATGTTGTATTCATGTGAACACCGTCCCATACAATGCCTGACTGGGAATTCAGCTCCTTCAGCCTGGAGTTCATATTAACCAGTCCAATATGACGGTTAGCTGCCATGGTATCAATGATAGCATTGAAGATCGAGGTTGCACCTTTAATCTGGGTCACTTCTGCAGTTGTAAGCACATACTCGCCAGGAATAGGATAAGGCAAATGGGTATTTACATCGATAATCCCCATACCCTTGCACTTCAGTGAATCCTGAGGCACGGTCATGAGCACCAACTCACCAGGCTGCATCTGCCTCACATAAAACGGGGGAGATGCTGACATGTCCCTGATTAAAAAAGGATTCGGCCCGGCGATGTAATGAAAGGGCAGGTGGTAAAAATGTTCCATTGCCATGTTAACCGAATCGGCAAGACTCTGCCTGGGTATCACCAGCCCGTTATAGGGAATGGTAGTAAAGAAAGGAATGCTTGTAACATCAGGGATGTTAGCCATCACGCCCGAAGCTCCGGTTGCCAGTAAAGTGCCGAGAACGGTTTTCATGGCATAATAAAATATTGGGATTGGAGTAATGGAATCATAAGAGCCTCCTGCCAGTGCATATGCCAGAACGTCATTATCACCAAGCTGCATGGTAAAGAATGTAGGGTGAAGGTTTGCAAATTCTCCCACGACGGCCCCGGTCATGCTGCTGGCAAACCTGGTATAATAGGGGTTCATTGTGGCGTAGCCCGGAACAATAAGATGGAAAGACTTGGCGCCCGGGATACCCAGGTTATTTACTGCATAGCCTACAGGAGCAAATGGATCCATATCACCCTGTGCAAGGACCGGTGAAAGACCTACAATGCCTTGACAGTCAGCCTTGTAACCAAGTACAAATTTAGGCCGGACTCCAGGGTAAACTGCAACGCCGATATTACTGTTGACCATCGGCTGGACAAATGCGCCGCCCCCGGCAAGCTGAAGCTGCCCTGAGATAAGATTGGGACAGGAGTATAATTGTCCGTCATGGTATAATGCTCCATCGGCATATCCGGCAACAAGCGAATTTCCGACAGATATATAGGTAGTGAAGTTGGCTGACCCTTTATCAGCAGCATATTCGTTTATTTTACGTTCACATGAGGTGAAAAGGGCAAGTGACAATATAATGAATAATAGTTTTTTCATTTCGCTCAGTTTTTAAATTTAGAAACTATATGATAAACCGATGGCCGGGATATAAAAGACCGAACTGTATGTACCGGCAAAATTTTCCGGGCTGTACGTCCCATCACGTTTCGTTCCCATCAGGTAAAGAAATGCAGCGTCAATACTGAATCCCTTGAATGGATATACTGATAACCCTGCAGTCAGACCGATCTCATTTGAACTGGGTGTCTGAGGATTAAGGTAATCGGTTTGAACGGGGGAAGGATCATAGTAACCGCCGATTCTTACAGTAACAATCTGGTTGACTTTATACTGCAACCCAATTCTCGGAATAAGCCTGTTCTGATACAAAGCCGGCATGGCTGTCCTGCCGAGAGAAGGGGTTTTGGTTTTAAAGTTGAAAACCAGCGAATCATATTGTTTCCAGAAAACATAGCAAAGATTGATTCCGATAAGAAATTTTTCATTGATCTCGTAAGAAACCCCGAAATCAAGATTTGCAGGCAGAGGTAAAGCAACCTCGACCTTGCTGTCGGGGAACTGGCTGCGAACAGCTGCAGGTACAGTGAATGTTGCATTTGCATTCTGTACGTCCATATTAATCTTCGAACGGTAATCGATACCGATATTGAGGCCTTTTACCGGGTGGATCATCAAACCGGCATTGAACCCGAATCCGATAGTACTGCCCTGGATGTTCAGCTGGCCTTCACCCCCTGTATAGTCTATTGGGAGTGCTTTGTTTAACTTGACATTTCCGTAAGCCCATACAAGACCAAAACCAAGGCCAACTATATTTTTAAACTTGTAGGAAACTGTTGGCTGGACAGTAATGGCCTGGAAACTCAGGTTCTGGATCAGAAAACGCCCCTGCCAGTTGTCGCCCCACGAAAGGCTATTGCCGTATGGAGTGTTAACTGCGATCCCGAGACTCAGATTGTTTGTCGCTTTGTATGAAGCATAGAGATAGAACGGAGTGTTCAACTCATGTATAAGGTGAGCCTGGTAATTCACGTCTTTTCCCTGGAAGGTTACCCTTGCCATGATCAGATTGATGCCACCTGATAAGCTCCATTTATCTTTAATAAAAGACACGCCACCAGGATTATAAAATATACTGCTTGCATCATACGTAAGCGAAGTACCGATCAAACCCATACCGGTATTCTTCGTACTGTGCAAACCTACCTGGTAACCACCTCCGATGGAGGTCATTGCTGCAAAACAAAATAGCAGCAAAAGGAAAGTAATTCTCCTCATGATACAGTTTTTTTGGTTAATACTGGGCGCAAGGTACAAAAAAAAAGAATTATGAATAAAAAGATATGTGATTCTTGTGGAGCTCTGTTAGGTTTAATTCATTATCTTTGCAGCAGCAAACCTACACTCATAAAGACATGAAAAAACTTTACATTTTATTGATTATCCTAACAATCGCTTCCTTTGATCTTTTTGCCCAATCCTTGCAACTGTTAACTCCTTCAGGTCAAATTATTGCCAATGGCGGGACCATTTGCCTCAAGTGGACCTTATATGACACTACCTGGGATGTTAATACAGAATTGCAAATTAAGAACATTTCATCGGAATCGGCAGATGTCAAAGTCATAAAAACTCTGAAAACATTACCCGGAACACAGTCGGCCTATTTTTGTTTTGCCGGCTTTTGTTTTGGTGATACGGTTACAGTTTCTCCGAATAAGTTAACGCTGGATGCTGGTAAGACAGATGCGAATTTCAGCGCACATATAAATCCATTCAATTTTTCCGGCTCAGCTGTTGTCTGCTATAAATTCTACACCACCAAAAACCCCAAAGACACTGTCAGCGTTTTTGTACAGTCTGAAGTATGGCATCTTGGGATCAATGACCTGTCGAATTTTAAGGTCGAGCTCGGCACAGCATACCCCAGTCCGGCGAATGATAAATTCACCGTGGATTATACTCTCTCAGGCCAGCAGCCTGCCAGACTGGTTTTAAAGAATGTTCTGGGCACATCAGTACGTGAGGAACCCGTTTCTGAAGGCAATGGAAAGATCCAGGTGAATGTCGGCGGACTTGCCGAAGGGATCTACCTTTATTCACTTTATGTAGGCGATAAGATCGTTTCCACGAAGAAGCTGGTTATCAGGCACTGAAAGGACCAATCGCTTATTTTATTCCCGGGCCCAGTATTTATAAGGTTTTGAGGCCAATGCTGAATTATAATACCTTGCATCATCTGTAACTTCCCTGCCTGCCCATGAAGGTAACTCAAAGCTTTCATCAGCATTGATCAGCTCGATCTCTGCAAGGATCAGCCCTTCATTCTCACCTCCGAAAACGTCAACTTCCCATATTTTCTGGTTAAAAAGTATCCTGTATCTCACCTTTTCCACCTGGACCGGGGTAAACAACGACAGCATTTCCTTTGCGTCTGCAATGGGGATCTCGTATTCGAATTCGCTCCTGCTTGCTTTCACGGTAAGGCCTTTGATGGTAATGTAAGCCTTATCGCCGGCCAGCCTTACCCTTATGGTCTTTCCCGGTGTATCATTCAGGTATCCCTGACGGTACATGACCCCTGACGGTTTGGGAAGCTCTTCCCACCGGGCATGGTCAACAAGGAATTTACGTTCTATTTCGATGGGCATAAAAAACCGGATTTACAATTATGAATATACGAAGGTAAGGAAAGAGGATAAAAAAAATGCTGCCTGTGAGAGTGGCAGCATTTTTATTTTTTGGCCGGGAACTACTTAAGACCAAACTCCTTTTTAATTTTATCCACATAATCGAGTTTCTCCCATGCGAAGAATTCGACTTTTTTCAGATAGACTTCTTTTCCATTGCCGCTGACACGGTTCGGTTTGGCTCCCTTAACAGGATAATAAACCTCAACCTCTTTAATATAATGGTCACGTCCGAAATGGCCGTAAGATGCCGTGGGGACAAATACCGGGTTTTTTAGGCCAAAGCGTTCAACTATGGCATAAGGCCTCATGTCGAACAGTTTGCTGATCTTTTCAGCGATTGCTCCGTCATGAAGTATCTTGCCTTTCTTGTCCTTCACCTGGGCAGTTCCATAGGTGTTGACATAAAGCCCCACAGGCTGGGCAACCCCGATGGCATATGCAACCTGGATCAGAACCTGGTTTGCAACACCGGCAGCCACCATGTTCTTTGCAATATGCCTTGCAGCATATGCTGCCGAACGGTCAACTTTAGAAGGATCTTTGCCTGAAAAAGCCCCTCCGCCATGTGCACCGTGACCGCCATAAGTGTCAACGATAATTTTCCGGCCCGTTAGTCCGGTATCACCATGAGGACCTCCGATCACAAATTTGCCGGTCGGGTTCACGAAAAATTTGATATCGTTTCCAAATAGCTTCTTTATTCTTGAAGGCAGGTTTTTTTTAACACGTGGAATCAGAATATTCAGGATGTCTTCACGGATCTTATCCTGCATGGCTTTCTCGGAAGCTTTTTCGGATTTTGCTGACTTGTCCCTGGCTTTCACAAAATCATCATGCTGGGTACTCACAACTATCGCATCGATACGTAATGGATGTCCGGCATCGTCATATTCTATCGTAACCTGAGATTTACTGTCGGGACGCAGATATTTCATTTGTTTCCCTTCGTGGCGTATCAGAGCAAGCTCCTGTAACAGTATATGAGCCAGTTCGCTCGATAAGGGCATGAAATTGTCCATTTCACGACAGGCATATCCAAACATCATCCCCTGGTCACCTGCTCCCTGGTCTTCCTTTTTCTCGCGCACAACCCCCTGGTTGATGTCGGCTGACTGTTCATGAATTGTCGAAACGACACCGCAGGAGTCGCAATCAAAGCGGTATTCGGCCTTCGTATATCCTATGTTACGGATTATTTTTCTTGCGGTTTCCTGAACATCCACCCAACCGTTCGTTTTTACTTCTCCTCCGCAGACTACAAGGCCCGTTGTTACAAAAGTTTCACAGGCCACCTTCGATTCAGGGTCCCAACGCATGAATTCATCAAGCAATGCATCCGATATCTGATCGGCAACTTTATCGGGATGTCCTTCTGAAACGGACTCCGATGTAAATAAGTATCCCATATTAAAAAATTTACGATTTACGATTTATGATTTACGATTTAAAAGAAAGGGATGGAGTTGTGATTGACAGGAGGAAATGTTGTTTTAGCATTTTTTCCAGTGGTTGCAATCAATCAAATCTTTCCACTCCCGAAGGCAAAATTATAAATTTTTTTTTACCTGATGTTAATTTTTAGTGAGTTCCTGGAAAACTTCTTCAAGTTTTTGTTCTTCCTTCTGCATTGAAAGTACCGTCAATCCTTTATCTACCGCGAATTTGAACACACCGGCACGGATATCCAGGCCTGTTTCGGATTCAAGCAGCCATATAGCAGAAGCAATGCTTTTACTGTTCTTGACAGCGGCCTCCCTCCCGGGTACCAGCATTTCAATTACACCCGGAATGGACTGTATAATATGTTTTTCCACTTCGGATGAAAACTCTACCCTAATCAGTGCTCTTGAAACAGTTATCTTATGCAGGTTTTTCGTTGTGTCATCTGCAACGATCTTTCCTTTATGTATAATGATCGCCCGGTCACATATAGCTTCCACCTCCTGCATAATATGTGTCGACAGCATTATAGTTTTGGCTTTTCCTATCTCCCTTATGAGATGCCTTATCTCGGCAATCTGATTAGGATCCAGCCCCGAGGTCGGTTCATCAAGGATCAGTACTTCCGGGTCATGGATCAATGCCTGGGCCAGTCCGACTCTCTGCCGGTATCCCTTTGACAGGGATCCAATCTTTTTGTGTTGTTCTGGCTGAAGCCCGGTTAGCACTATCATCTCATCCACTTTTTCCCTGACAGAACCTTTCAGATGATGAGTGCCTGCAACAAAAGCCAGAAATTCCCTTACATAAAGGTCAAGGTAAAGCGGATTATTTTCCGGCAGGTAACCTACTTTATTTCGGACCTCTATCGATTGTTCAAGTATATCATAACCACAAACTGAAGCTTCGCCTGAAGTGGGAGGGATGAAACAGCTGAGGATCTTCATGAGAGTGCTTTTTCCTGCCCCATTCGGGCCGAGAAGGCCTACAATTTCGCCCGGATGAATATTGATTGAAACTGAATCCAGAGCTTTTTGGGTACCGTAAACTTTAGTGATATTATTAACCGATATAGACATTATTTCGAATTTCGAATTTCAAATTACAAATGACGAATGTTTACGCTTTAACGCAATAACGCAGAACGCAGAACGCAGAACGCAGAACGCAGAACGCAGAACGCAGAACGCAGAACGCAGAACGCAGAACGCAGAACGCAGAACGCTAAAACGCAACCAGTGTACAAAAATACAAAAAACCGTGAACAGGCTTACTCCGACTTGAAAAGTTTCCAGACGGCAATAAGAATGGAAAGGGAGGCAGTGGCATAGAGAATGCGCAATACAAGTTCAGGGATTGCCAGGGACCATAACCTGGAAGCATCATAAACCATATAGAGGAGAAAAGTAAGAAAAATGAATGCGCCATAGGTTTTCTTCTTCTGGAGCCAGATAAGCAGGCCAAGAATGGTCACGGCCAGTTCAAGAAGTATTGAAACGTTTTGAATAGCGTTCATTGATTGAATTTTGGATAAATATAATAAAAAAGGTAAGTGCAAAGCAAATTTTCCCGGGAATTTCAACTGTTAACGTATCTGATAAACCCTTTCAGGTGATCCGGAATACGGCATGCAAGGAAATAAGGCAGTGACAGCAGGTAGTATGGTTTTCCTTTCAGTGTTTTTGCTTTGCGGATATTTACATTTCCGGCATAAAGGCGGATTGCATACGAATGCCCGGCTTCGTCTATAAACTGGTGCAGGGAGCGAAGCCTGCCTGGCTCGCCCGATTTGATAACGACAGGGATGATCAGGCCTTCATAGGAAATTACATAATCTACTTCGGCTGATGATTGTGCCTTATCTCTTACCCAGTAATTTAGCTGGCCGGGTTCTTTGAACGAATTGCTCAACAGTTCCTGTCCCACAACATGCCTCAGAACCTGGCCTTCGAACAATGCATTCAGATCCATCGCCAGGATCATCTGTTTTTGAATGCCTGAAAAAAATGTCATCATTCCGGTATCAAGCATCTGCAGCCGGGGTGATTTTTTTTTGTCAGGTTCAGGCGGAAACATCGTAGTGACCGATGGATAATTCAAACTAAGCAACATGGACTGCTCAAGGTAGCGGAAGATGGCTGCCATTTCCCTGCTTCCGTATCGAACATTTCCAAAGGCATTGAATTTAATTCTGGTACCGGCATACAAAAATGCATTCTGCAAGGTTATTGCCAGCAGATCTTTTTTATTTTGTCTTAATGATCTGTCTTCCAGGTCAATGAGAAATTCTTTCAGAATCCCCTCGTATACCGGTTTCAATGATGACATGCTTCCCGACTGGATGAATTTCTTCACAATTGCAGGCATTCCCCCGATCAGGCAGTATCGGTGAAACAACCCAAGCAGTTTATGGAAACCGCTTACGGGAAAAGGCACCTCATTGAATGCTTCAATGGCCTCCTCTTTTCCGTATGCATTCAGAAACTCACTGAAAGATAAAGGATTAAGATACAAGGTGCTGAATCCCCCGGGTAAGTTATGCAGCTGTACAGGACAAGATATAATAACTTTCAGCCAGGGCTTCCTGCTGATGATGCCTTCAGCCAGATTCAATACCCGGGGGTCATTGCCGTTGTTTTCAAAAAACAGCAAGGTGCTTTTGCGTGAGTCATCTTTGCCTTTAAGAAAAAAAAGTGTGTCTGAGAAATCCGGGTCGGAAGACAATCTTCGAAAAATCCCCAGGTCTGCAGGGTCTTTGAGATCAAGGCGGATAAATTGCCGGAACGATTGGGAAAATTTTTCCACGAGGGAGGTTTTCCCGGTTTGCCTGGCACCGTATAAGAGAAGTCCCGGATTTGAAGTATCCGTTGCCCATTGATTCAGGAAGGCAGTGATTGTTCTTTTGAAATAAATATCTGTCATAAAATAAGGCATAAAAATACAAAAATATGCTATAAAATAAATGATAATACTATTTTCTTTTAAATTTATAATCAGATTGTTTGTGAGGTCAAAAGAATATCAATATCTTTGCACCCCTTTTTGAAATGAAATCAATTTAAAATATGGATACTTTAAGTTACAAGACGATCAGCGCCAATAAGGAAACCGTTACAAAGGAATGGGTGCTGGTTGATGCTGAGGGCCAGATACTTGGCCGTTTGGCTGCTAAAGTCGCAAAACTTCTCAGGGGCAAAATGAAAACCAATTACACCCCTCATGTTGATTGTGGCGACAACGTGATCATCATCAACGCTGAGAAAGTGTTGTTAACCGGAAAGAAACTGGATGATAAGAACTATGTTCGTCATACCGGTTATCCCGGCGGACAAAGGATCAGGACTCCCCGTGAATTATTTGTAAAGAAGCCTACAGAAGTAGTTGAAAAGGCCGTAAAAGGCATGCTTCCGAAGAACCGACTGGGTGCCGCTCTTTTCCGCAATTTATATGTATACGCAGGAACCGAGCATCAGCATCAGGCCCAGCAACCCAAACAGATTCAATTAACCTCAATCAAGTAAAATGGAAATCATCAACACAATCGGCCGGAGGAAGACTGCTGTTGCCAGAATCTATGTCAAAGAAGGCCAGGGAAAAATTACAGTCAACGACAGGGATTATAAGGAATATTTCCCGACCCCTATATTGCAGTTCAAGGTTGTTGAACCCTTTGAAGTCACAAAAACCATGGGGCAGTACGACATTCAGGTCAACCTTGATGGAGGTGGAGTCAGAGGCCAGGCAGAAGCTCTTGCCCATGCCCTTTCAAGGGCTTTGGTAAAGATCAACGAAGAATACAAACCTTTGCTTAAAGCCAAAGGTTTTATGACGCGCGACCCGAGAATGGTTGAACGTAAGAAATTCGGACAGAAAAAAGCCCGCAAAAGATTCCAGTTCAGTAAACGTTAATATTTTAAGAACTCTCAATCATTTAACATGTCAAGAACAAGTTTTGATACATTATTGGAAGCCGGCGTTCATTTCGGTCACCTCAGAAGGAAATGGAACCCTGCTATGGCTCCTTACATTTTTATGGAAAGGAATGGCATTCATATCATTGACCTGTATAAAACTATTGCAAAGATCGATGAGGCTGCCGCAGCCCTTAAACAAATTGCCAAGTCAGGTAAACGAATCCTCTTTGTTGCCACTAAAAAACAGGCTAAGGAAATCGTAGCCGAGCAGGTGAAAAGAGTAAATATGCCATATGTTACTGAGCGCTGGCCCGGCGGCATGCTGACGAACTTCGCCACGATCCGTAAAGCAGTACGAAAAATGGTTTCCATCGATAAACTGATGACCAGTCCTTCGTACAATAACCTTTCAAAAAAGGAACGCCTTACGATTACCCGCGAGCGTGCAAAACTAGAGAAAAACCTCGGTTCAATTGCCGACCTCAACCGCCTGCCCGCTGCCATCTTTATTGTCGATATCCTGAAAGAACATATTGCTCTGGCTGAAGCAAAAAAACTGAATATTCCGACTTTTGCCATTGTTGATACCAATTCAGACCCCCGTAAAGTTGATTTTCCGATCCCGGCGAACGACGATGCTTCGAAATCGATCAATATTATCCTTGAGTCAGTCATTAATGCAATTGAGGAAGGACTTGTTGAACGTAAACTCGACCGCGACAAAAAAGCTGCTGATGAAGAGAGGGGAGAACCTGAGGAGGATTTCGAAGCCAGGATGAGAGAGGATGAGATTGAAGAAGAAGTGGCCGGAATCAAATTGGCGATCAAAGAACATCCTGATGCAAAACTTGCAAAAATGAAAACAAGTACGGATGTCGTACCCGAAGAGAAAAAGACTTTGAGGAAAAGGATCAACAAACCTGCCGGAAGAACAAAAAAATAGTATTTAAACAGTAATCGAATTGAATTTATGAATATATCAGCAACAGATGTAAATAAACTTCGCCAGATGACCGGAGCCGGAATGATGGATTGCAAAAAAGCGCTCCAGGAATCTGAAGGCGATTTTGAAAAAGCTATAGACAACCTCAGGAAAAAAGGACAGAAGATCGCAGGCAAACGTGCCGACCGTGATGCCAATGAAGGATTTGTCGTTGCTAAAACAACAGATGATAAGAAGTATGCGGCTGTCGTAATGGTTAACTGCGAAACTGATTTCGTGGGAAAAACTGAAGAATTCAGGCAGTTTGCAAAGGATGTCCTCGAGGCAGGTGTTATGAATAAAGTTCATACAGTTGCAGAACTTATGCCCCTGCTAATCGGTACATCCACAGTTGAATCGAAGCTGAATGACCTGCTTGGAAAAACCGGAGAAAAAATGCAGATCGCACACTTTGAAGTGGTCGAAGCCCCTCTTACCGTCGCGTATAATCACCATGGCAACCGCCTTGCAACAATTCTTGGGATCAGCCCCAAAGAAGGAAAAAACGCCGAGGAAGTGGCTTATGAACTGGCCAAGCAGGTTGCAGCTATGAATCCCGTTGCAGTTGACCGGGATGATGTACCCAAGAGCGTGATCGACCATGAGATTGAAATCGGGAAAGAACAGGCCCGCCAGGAAGGCAAACCTGAGGAAATGCTTGAAAAGATCGCTACCGGGAAGCTAAACAAATTTTATAAAGACAGCACACTGCTGAACCAGGAATACATTAAGGACAGTAAAAAGACCTGCGCCCAATATATCGCAGAAAATGATAAAAACCTTAAGATCAGCGGTTTTAAAAGACTTCAGCTGGGAGCATAAAACATAAAGGTTTACATAAAACCCCGGGATTATCTTGTTGATGGATAATCCCGTTTTTTTTCGATGCCGCAGAAAGAAACAGTAAAAAAGATGTTTAACGAGATTTCAGGAAGATATGATTTCCTGAATCATTTCCTTTCCCTGGGTATTGACAGGTTATGGAGGAAGCGACTCGTCAGGGAAATGATACAAGGCAAACCGGAACACGTGCTTGACCTCGCAACCGGCACTGCCGACCTCGCCATTGAACTTCTCGGTCAAAGCCAAATCAGGATCACCGGAGTGGATATCTCCGAAAAAATGCTGGCTGTGGGAAAAGAAAAAATTGCAAAAGCAGGTCTTTCCTCTTCAATTGATCTGATATCCGGGGATGCCGAGAACCTTCAGTTTTCTGATAAAACCTTTGATGCTGCCATGATTGCATTCGGAGTCAGGAACTTTGAGAATCTGGATAAAGGGATATCAGAAATGAAAAGGGTCTTAACAAAGAACGGCAAAGTTATGATCCTGGAATTCTCCCACCCCGCTTCATTCCCGATAAAACAAGTCTATGGGGTCTATTCCCGTTTTATTATACCTCTGATGGGAAGGCTGATATCATCCCATCCTTCTGCATACCGCTACCTGCCCGAAACAGTTGCAGCGTTCCCCTCGGGTGAGGCATTTTTGAACATTATGCAGCAAGCAGGGTTTAAAGATTGCAGGAGGATAAGTCTGTCGGGAGGAATAGCTTCAATCTACATCGGCACAAAGCCTGACTAAACCTGCCAGGATCGCAAAAGAACGGCTGTCATCAGCAAAATAAACCAGCAAAATTTCCGTTATTTTTAAGCTTAAGGCTTACATCTTTTGAAAGATAAACGATTTCTCTCCTTTGCCTGCCTCGTTTTTTTGCTTTTATTCAGCACACCTGGAAAAAGCCAGAAAAGTATTGTCCTTAATATGCCCAGGTACGATGATGAACGTTTTCATTTCGGATTTGTCCTTGGGGGTAATATGAGTTACCTTACAATACGCCCAATCGCTAATATGCAACAAGTCAGCTGGGATTCAACCTATCTTCCCGATGTTTTAGCATATGGACAGACAGGAGCAAAGGTTCTGAGCATAGAATCCCGCCCTACACCAGGTTTCGTGATCAGCATTGTAAGCGATATGAGGATTGGCAGACTGTTCAACCTTAGGTTTATACCCTCCCTGAGCTTTGGCGACAGGGACCTTGTATATTCGATACTGGTTTACAGGGGAACAGGTCATGATACAACGCTTATGGTTACAAAGAAAGTACCCTCGACCTATATAAATTTCCCCCTCGAAATTAAATATAAAGCTCTGAGGTATAATAATTTCCGACCTTATCTCCTGGCAGGTGCACAATATACGCTTGACCTGGCTTCCCAGGCTAAAAAAAGAGAAAGGAGCAGTGACCAGAAAATAGTCAAATTCAATCAGAACGATCTCTATATTGAGGCCGGGGTCGGATTCGATTTTTATAATGAATGGTTCAAAATGGGAATTGAACTGAAAATGATGTATGGAATCGCGAACATCCTCAAATATGAACACAATATTTACACCGACCCAATCGCTAAGCTGAGTTCCAAAATTTTCCAGTTGAGTTTTACCTTTGAATAAGCCTTTCCGACGTTTTCTTATCTTTGCATTCAAATCATTTGATCATGGACCGAATTGCGGTTTTTCCGGGATCTTTCGACCCGGTCACTAAAGGACATGAATCCGTTATATTGCGTTCTGTCAGACTGTTTGACAAACTGATCATTGCCCTCGGTGAGAATGCACGGAAACAATCGTATTTCACGATGGAACGAAGGCTTGGCTGGCTGCATGAATTGTTTGACAGGGAAAAGAACATAGAAATCACAAATTACAGCGGGCTGACTGTTGAATTCTGCCGGGTAAAAAAGGCACAATTTATTTTAAGAGGTCTCAGAACAAGCGCTGATTTCGAATTTGAACGGGAAATTGGCCAGATGAATAAACTGATGGTTCCGGATATTGAAACGGTTTTCCTGCTTTGCGAACCTGAATATGCATCTCTTAGCTCTTCGATCGTCAGAGATATTCTCAGGCATGGAGGCGATGTGAGCAGGTTCATTCCGAAGGGTATAGTAATTGGCATGGATTTTGACAATAAACAACTCTGAAATGCCCATCTTAATCCTGTCAATGCAAACCGTCAATGACAATTTGCGTATTCCATCTGACCAATTTGTAAAAAATAATATTCACAGATGAAACAAATATTTTGTATCGGATGTTTACTGACGATAATGTGGACGGCATCTTCCCAGAATGTGATCATCCATGGAACTGCACCGGGCGCTGAGGGAAGATTCATCACGCTGTCAACGCCATCTGATCTTATCACCAATGCCGGGAAAACCCTGGCTAAAGCTACAGTAGACTCCTCAGGCAAATTCAGTCTGCCTGTAAATGTTGATAAAACTATCCCGGGTGAACTTTCAATCGATTTCCATACGGGCGGTTTCTTTATTGAGCCCGGGAAAACCTATGAAGTCAGGATTGCCCCATACAACTATAGCGAGATAAAAGAACTCAATCCTTTTATTAATTCGACAAACCTTCATATTGAACTTATAAATCTTCCTCTTAAAGACATCAACTTCGTCATCGGTGCATTTGATGGCACTTATAATGCTTTCCTGGTTGAAAACTTCAATGCACTATACCGTGATCATAATAAATTGTTGATCGACACACTGAAAACAAGGATCAGATCAGAGATAGGGGAGCCAACCGATCAGTATGTAAAGAATTATATAGAATATAAACTTGCTAACCTGATCCAGCTTACCCAGTTGATGAGCCCGGCTATGATAGGGAATACATATTTCACTACGAAACCTGTACTTTATGAGAATGTAGAGTACATGGATTTTTTCAATACCTATTTTTCAAAGTACCTGACGGCAACATCAAGGATACTTAAAAAGAATGATTATCATGCCCTGTTTTCAGGCCAGGAACCTTATTCTGCCCTGATGAAAGCGCTTGAGGCTGATTCGATAATAAAACCTGAGAAACTCAGGGAGCTGGTCCTTCTGAAAGGCCTGATGGAGATGTACAACACCGCCACCGATGATCAGAAAAGAATTCTGGCCGTGCTGAATACGATTGAGCAAAACAGTAAGGAAAAGCAAAACCGTTTGATTGCATCGAATATTAAGAAAATCCTTTCAAACCTTCAGCCAGGCACTCCCGCGCCCCTGTTTCAGCTTAGAAACAAAGATAACAGCGGTTATCTAAAACTGGATTCACTGAGGGGCAAGGTTGTGGTTCTCAATTTCTGGACATCCTATTGCGTAGGATGTACCAATGAAATGGACCTGATCAAACCAATTGCCGGTAAGTACAAAGGAAAGGTCGCTTTTATCAGCATTTCCTCAGAATATTCCAGAACGAGAATGTGTTATTATGTTAAAATGAAAAAAGACTGGGATTGGACTTTTCTTCATATCGGTGACCAGATCGATGTGCTGAAGGCATACGATGTGCGCTCCCTGCCCTTGTTTGTCATAATCGATAAACAAGGTAATTTATATAAATATTCTGCAGATTTTCCAAGCAATGGCCTGGAAAATTCAATTGAACAGTTATTACAATCATCGAAATAAAGTTGCCGCTGAAATACCGGCAACCATGAAATTATGCTTGATCTTTTTAAAAAATTTCTGGGAAACAAATCCGATCGTGATATAAAGGAGATTACACCCCAGGTTGATGCTGCACTTGAATTCGGGGAAGCTTTCCGTGAGATCAGCAATGATCAGTTGAGAGATAAAACCGTTGAATTCAGACAACGCATACAGGACAGGATTACACCTATACAGCAGGTGATATCGGAACTTCGTGTAAAAATCAATTCAGACGACGTCCAGATTGACGAAAAAGAGGATATGTATAAGGAGCTGGACAAACTTGAAAAGGACGAATATGACCTTATCCAGGATGAACTGAAGATCATACTTCCGGAGGCTTTTGCTGTGATCAAAGAAACTGCCCGCAGGTTCGTCGAAAATGAATGGGTGGAGGTAACAGCCACCGAAATGGACCGTGAGCTTGCAACACGCCGCAACAGCATTGTGATTGCAGGCGACATTGCAAGGTACAGTTCTTCATGGGTCGCTGGCGGAAATGTGATACGCTGGGATATGGTGCATTATGACTGCCAGCTGATCGGCGGCGTCGTCCTCCATGACGGAAAAATTTCGGAGATGGCTACCGGCGAGGGAAAAACTCTGGTTGCGACTCTCCCGGTATACCTGAATGCCTTGCCTGGCCGGGGGGTTCATATTGTGACCGTGAACGATTACCTGGCCAAACGTGACTCGGAATGGATGGGAACTCTGTTTGAGTTTCATGGCTTGAGAGTCGATTGTGTGGACAAGCATGAGCCTAACTCCAACGAAAGGAGGAACGCCTATAATGCCGATATCACTTATGGAACCAATAATGAATTCGGTTTCGACTACCTCCGTGATAACATGACCGGCAATCCCGAAGAAATGGTACAGCGACCGCATAACTATGCTATCGTGGATGAGGTTGACTCGGTACTTATTGATGATGCCCGTACACCCCTTATTATTTCAGGCCCAACCCCGAAAGGAGAGAACCAACTTTTTGAAGAGCTTAAACCGCAGGTCGTAAAGCTGTATAACGCCCAGAGGAACCTTGTGACTAAGCTCCTTTCGGATGCAAAGCAGCTTACCTCCGACCCCAACGATGCCGAGAGCATGAAGAAAGCAGGGGAACAACTCCTGCGCTCCCATCACGGACTTCCAAAGAATAAAGCGTTGATAAAATTTTTCAGCGAGCAGGGAATGAGAGCTCTGATGCAAAAAACAGAGAACTTCTATCTTCAGGAACAAGCAAAAAATATGCATGTTATTGATGATGAACTCTATTTCATCATTGATGAAAAGCAAAACACGATTGAACTTACCGACAAAGGAATAGACCTGCTCACGGAATCTTACCAGGATTCTTCTTTTTATATTCTTCCGGATATCGGAGCCGTGATCGCCGACCTTGAACGCTCCGGATTGACGGACTTAGAAAAACTGGAGAAAAAAGATGCGCTGATGCTTGACTATTCGATCAAATCGGAGAGGGTGCACACTGTGAACCAGCTGATAAAAGCATATGCATTGTTTGAAAAGGATGTGGAATATGTGGTGATGGACAACAAAGTCAAGATAGTTGACGAACAAACCGGCCGTATTCTGGAAGGCCGGCGTTATTCCGAAGGTCTCCACCAGGCAATAGAAGCCAAGGAAAGTGTTAAAGTGGAAGCCGCGACCCAGACATATGCTACAATTACCCTACAGAATTATTTCAGGATGTATAAGAAGCTTGCGGGTATGACGGGTACTGCCGAAACTGAAGCAGGCGAATTATGGGATATCTACAAACTTGACGTGGTGGTGATCCCCACCAACCGTAAAGTCATACGTGATGACAGGGAAGACCTTGTATATAAAACGAAACGCGAGAAATTCAATGCGGTTATTCTGGAGATCCAGGACCTTACCCAGAAAGGAAGACCGGTTCTGGTTGGTACCACCTCTGTTGAGACCTCCGAATTACTTAGCCGAATGCTCAAAAGGGTAAACGTTCCTCATAATGTTCTGAATGCGAAGCTGCATGCAAAGGAAGCCGAGATCGTTGCCGAAGCAGGGAAGTCCGGAACCGTGACTATTGCCACCAACATGGCCGGCCGTGGAACGGATATTAAGCTGGGCCCGGGGGTGAAAGCTGCGGGCGGCCTTGCTATTATAGGTACAGAACGGCATGAGTCAAGGCGAGTCGACAGGCAGCTGAGGGGCCGTTCAGGTCGCCAGGGAGATCCCGGGAGTTCCCAGTTTTTTGTATGCCTCGAGGATGACCTGATGCGTATGTTCGGATCAGACCGTATTGCAAGGATTATGGACAGTCTCGGCATCAAGGAGGGAGAAGTGATACAACATTCTATGATTACGAAATCCATCGAAAGGGCCCAGAAAAAAGTCGAGGAAAACAATTTCGGTATCCGTAAACGGCTCCTGGAGTATGATGATGTGATGAACATCCAGCGTGAAGCGATTTACAAGAAAAGGCATCATGCATTATTTGGCGAGCGGCTTGCAGTCGATATCGCCAATATGATGTTCGATGTCTGTGAAACTATCGTACTTGACCATCATGATGACAATGATTTTGAGGGATTTAAATTTGATCTGATCAAGGAATTTGCTGCTGAACCTCCTATGGACCAGCAGGTTTTTGAGAAAGCAAATGCCTCCGAAGTCTCAGAATCACTGTTTAACCATATCTATAAACGGTATAAACACAAAGGGGAGAATATTGCCATGAAGACATTTCCCGTAATAAAGGATGTTCTTGAAAATGAACCCAGGTATGAGAATATAGCAATACCCGTAACCGACGGGCTGAAAACCATGCAGGTCGTCACAAACCTGCGCAAAGCTTTTGATGACAAGGGAAAGGAAGTAGTACTTTCAATCGAAAAAGGTATTGTCCTTTCATTGATCGACAATGCATGGAAGGAACACCTTCGGGAAATGGACGACCTGAAGCAGTCGGTTCAGAACGCTGCATACGAACAAAAAGATCCTTTGCTGATCTATAAATTCGAATCCTTTGAGCTCTTTAAAACAATGGTTCAGATCACAAACAAGGAAATTCTTTCTTTTCTGATCAAAGCCGATGTTCCCATACAGGTTTCAAATGTGAAAGAAGCTCAGCTGCCAAAAAAGACCGACCGCGGCCGTTATAAAGAAGAACGCTCCGACTTGCTGTCACAGGCTAATTCGAATACGCAGGATAAGTCACACCCCCAACCTGTTAAGGTTGAAAAAAAGGTTGGCAGAAATGATCCTTGTCCCTGCGGAAGCGGGAAAAAATTTAAAAATTGTCACGGTATGGGACAAAATTAAATAGAGAAAAGTGAAAAGCGAAAAGCAGTATGATTGCAGGCACAAATTTCGCTTTTCACTTTTATTGATTTACAAAATGAAAGTCATATGAAATTAAAACGTATCTTATTAAAGCTCTCGGGTGAAGCCCTTCAAGGCAAACAAGGTTACGGGATTGATCCTGATCGTTTGGCAGATTATGCGGCCGAGATCAAATCTGCTTCTTCTGATGGATTGCAGATCGCGATCGTTATCGGGGGAGGCAATATTTTCAGGGGCTTACAGGGAACCGGCCTGGGAGTTGACCGTGTGCAGGGAGACTATATGGGGATGCTTGCAACTGTGATCAACAGCATGGCAATTGAGGACGCACTCGGGAAAGTGGGTGTTAAAGTGAAACATCTTGGGGGTATAGCTATTGATCCGATATGTGAAAAGATGAGCCGGGAAAAAGCCATCTGCTACCTGGAAGAAGGCTATGTCGTATTGATCAGCGGCGGTACTGGCAACCCTTATTTTACCACCGATACTGCCTCGGCTCTGAGGGCCATAGAGATCAAATCCGATGCTATTCTGAAAGGAACCAGGGTGGATGGTGTATACAGTGCCGATCCTGAAAAAGATAAGAAGGCCAGGAAGTTCGATACCCTGAGTTTTGACGATGCGATTAAAAAGAATCTAAAGATCATGGACCTGACGGCTTTTACATTGTGCAAGGAAAACGATCTGCCGATCATTGTTTTTAATATGAACAGGAAAGGCAACCTGCTGAAACTGGTCCGGGGAAAAAAAATTGGCACTATCGTGCAAAAGTGATATTTTCGAAATGAATTCAAAAGATCCTTACGATGAACGAAGAATTAGAGTTCACGCTCGAAGAGGCTAAGGAAGGCATGCAGAATGCATTGCACCATCTGGAAAAAGAGATTCAGAAACTCCGGGCCGGCAAGGCCAGTCCGCAAATGCTCGATGGAGTCAAAATTGACTATTATGGTGTTATGACCCCGGTTGACCAGACTGCGAACATCAGTTCTCCGGATGCAAGGCAGATCATAGTTCAGCCCTGGGATAAAAGCGTCCTGAGCCTGATCGAAAAAGCAATCCAGGCTGCCAACCTTGGGTTCAACCCGAAAAATGAAGGAGAAATACTCAGGATCATGGTTCCTCCGCTTACCGAAGAACGACGCCGCGACCTGGTCAGAAAGGCAAAGGCTGAGGCTGAAAATGCGAAGATCAGCATCCGGAACATACGTCGAAATGCCAATGAAACGGCAAAAAAGTTAAAAAAAGACGGTGTTCCTGAAGATGAGGTTGAGAAAGCTGAAATAGATATTCAGAAAGCAACTGACGATTTTATTGCCAAAGTGGATAAGATCCTTGAGATAAAGGAAAAAGACATTATGACTGTATAATTCCTTGAAGCCTACCCGTGCTTACTGATCTTCTGCAGGCGTTCGGGATCATTCAGAAGTATTTTCTTTCCTTCCACAGTGATGAGCCCTTCATTGTGGAATTTCCGTAATGTGTGAATGACATTTTCCTTCGAACAACCTGCGAATTCGGCAAACTCCTGCCTCGAAAGCGAAAGCACGAATTCATTATTCATGTATATGTTTTGAGACAGGAAGATCAGAATATCTGCAATCCGGCCATTTACCTGCTTATGGGCAAGGCTGATAAAGTTGAAAATGGAACTGCGGAAAACATCAGTAATAAACTGAAGCATCTTAAAAAGATACAAAGTATTCGCTAAGGCGATCCTGGTTAACATACTTACATCAATGGTACAACCTTCACAGTCTTCGATCGCACAAACCGAAAAAAGGTTGAACTCGGCATTCACCAGATTTGCGCCCCCTATGAGAGCAGGGGCCTTATTAATCGAAAGAATAAGGTTCTTTCCGTTCTCATCTTCATAGTTGAACTTAATAATACCTTTCCTTAAAAAGAGAAAGTGGGTTGATTTGGCTCCCTGCTTCAGAATGACTTCCCCTTTCTTGTACCGTAACTGAACTGACTTAACGCGGAGCTTTTCAAATTCATCCTTTTGAATGTATTGGCAGCTGATTGTCTTGAAAAGACAATCAGTACAGTCAAAATATCGCTGGTGATCAATCTGGCTCATAAGGTATTTTCAACAAAAGTAGTTGATTTTCATATATCAAAAGGTGAAATAATACACTTTTAATAATGTAACACATCAGGTAAAAGAAGACTTTCTTTCAATGCCTTACATCATATTGCCACTCAGCACACATGTACCTTTGCCGCTGAAACTTTTATTTAAATTTCAATAAAAAATTTTATACATGGATATTCAAACCATTGGTGTTATGGGGGGCAACGGAAAAACCGGTGAACCCGAAAAAGTTACATGTTTTGAACTGAAAATGGGCGACATCATCAGTATCGTAGGCCCGACCGGTTGCGGCAAAACTACTCTGATCAATGATATTGAACTGTTTGCAAACAGGAATACACCATCGAACAGGCTCGTGCTGATCAACGGGCAGCCAATCCCGGAGGATTTTACTTTCGATCCGAGGAAACATCCTATTGCTCTCATTTCCCAGCATACGAACTTTCTGTCGGACCTCCCGGTGGGAGAATTCCTGAAGATACACGCTAAGGTGAGGGGCGGAGACAATCCTGAGAAGCTGATCGGTGAAACCCTCGAATTTGCCAACCAGCTTACCGGTGAAGCAATCATTGTTTCTACAGGAATGACTGAGCTTTCGGGAGGACAAACACGGTCCTTGCTTATTGCCGATGCAGTGATCATTGGCAATTCTCCGATTATTCTTCTTGATGAAATTGAAAATGCCGGCATCCACAGGACCAAAGCGCTGGAACTGCTTAAACAGTATAACAAGATTTTTGTCTTTGTGACCCATGATCCTCATATAGCCCTCTTGTCGGACTTCAGGATCATCATGAGGAACGGATCGATGGAAAAACTTGTCTGCACCAACCCTGAAGAAAGGAAAGTCGCAGGTGAACTCGGAAAAATAGACAATATCATGCTGAATTTTCGTACGCTTATCAGGAACGGCGAGGAGATTTCGGAACATATGATGTCAAAGCAAATGGAATTATTGAAACTAACAAATTAATATATGAAATTGATAATATTTGCCGGCCCCCCCACCTGCGGGAAGACTACGGTGATAAGGCAGGTTATAAGAAGGATGTTGAAAAAGGGATATAAACCCGCCTATCTTAAAATTGACGTATTGTATGCCGATGAGGACAAAATTATACGGGAAGAGTTTGACATACCGGCCAGGAAATTATATTCCGGAGAATTGTGCCCCGACCACTGCAATGTTGTTGTCATGGATGAGGCTGTTGAATGGGCTGAAAAAGCGGGTAGTGATTTCCTGTTTGTGGAAACGGCAGGATTGTGTTTACGCTGCTCGCCATATATCGAGAATTCGCTGGGTGTTGTTGTTCTGGAAGCAACCAGCGGCATGAACCTCCCATATAAAATTGGACCCATGCTTACTCTTGCAGATATTGCAGTGATCACGAAGATCGATCTGATCTCCCAGGCCGAACGCGAAGTGTTCCGTTACAGGGTGATTGAAGCGGCAAAGGACATCACTGTGGTCGAAAGCAATGCGTTATACGGAATCGGCATCGATCCCATTGTTAAACATATTGAACGGTCAAGTGAAATCGAACAGCCCATGTTTTTAAGAGGGAACCCTCCGGTCGGGACCTGTACGATCTGCGTCGGTAAAAAGGAAATAGGGGCAAAGAATCATTTCGGGGTTTTGCGTACGATGGAGCATGATCTGTTTTACATAGGAGAATAAGACCTTTGATTCAGGATCCCAAACATATCATCTATCTCGACAATGCCTCAACCACCTGCATTGATCCGGTGGTTGCTGAAGTTATGCAGGCAACATACAGGGAATATTATGGGAATGCATCCAGCCTGCACTCTGTTGGTACTGCAGCTCATGAGGTTCTTGAACAGTCGAGGGAGAAGCTGGCCGGGTTGCTAGCTGCAATGCCGCCGGAAATCATTTTCACCGGCAGCGGAACAGAATCCAACAACCTGGCTTTAAAAGGAGTGGCATTTGCGAATGCCCACAGAGGCCGGCATATTATTGTTTCGGCCATTGAACATGATTGTATTTTAAAGGCAGCACGCTGGCTTGAACGCCAGGGTTTTTCCATCACCTATCTGCCGGTCGATTGCGAGGGTATAATTGATATTTCAGCACTTGAGAAAGCAATTACCGATAAGACCATCCTGGTCTCCATAATGCATGCAAACAATGAGATAGGTACTATTGAACCTGTTGAAGAAGTTGGAAATCTTTGCAGGGAACGAAACGTATTTTTCCATTCCGATGCCTGCCAGACATTTGGTAAGATTCCGGTGAATGTTCAGGCCATGAATGTTGATCTGCTTACAGTAAATGCCCACAAACTTCATGGGCCCAGGGGAGTCGGAGCTTTGTATATCAGGAATGGGGTCGCTGTTGAGCCATTACTTCACGGAGGCGGACAGGAAAAAGGGATACGCTCATCCACCGAAAACATACCCGGAATAACAGGGTTTGTCAAAGCAGCTGAGATCGCCTGCACTGACCTGGAACCTGAAACGGAAAGGATTTCAGCTTTTCAGGAGTGGATCATGATCGAATTGAAACAGCGCCTTGATGGTGTTTATTTCAATGGCTCGCTGACGAACAGGTTGCCGCATAATATCAATTTCTGCATTGAAGGAATGGAAGGCGAAGGGATAAGGCTGCAACTGTTGCTCGATGATGCCGGAATTTGCGTCTCGACAGGATCTGCCTGTTCTTCAAACGACGGGGGCAATCCTTCTCATGTGCTCCAGGCCATAGGGCTGGATCCTTTCCAGGCCAGGGGAGGGATCAGGTTGAGCCTTGGAAGGTTCACTGCCCGGAAAGAAATAGATATTTTCCTGCATATCATTACAGAAAAGGTAAAACAGCTCAAGCCTATATTTTAAAGCAGGCAATGTTGGTCGAAAAAGAAAAGATAAAAACCATAGCACTGAAAAGTGAATTATCGGCCGGAGATATTTATTTCCTGCTATCACTTGAAGACCCCGATGAAATTAAATTCCTGGGGGAAATCGCGTATGCCTTAAAAAAGGATCATGTAAGCAATACGGTATTCTTCAGGGGCCTGATTGAATTCTCGAACATATGCACGAAAGATTGTTTTTATTGTGGCATCAGGAAAAGCAATGACTTACCCCGTAGATTTCTCATGACCAAGCAGGAGATCGTGGATGCGGCAATTTTTGCCCACAGTAACCATTATGGTTCGGTTGTTCTGCAATCGGGCGAAAGGGCCGACGGTATGTTTACCGGCTTTGTTTGTGATGTCGTGAGAACTATAAAGGACAAAACTGAAGGGAAGCTGGGAATAACCCTTTCCTGCGGAGAGCAGAATGATGAGACGTACAAAATGTTTTTTGCCGCGGGTGCTCACCGTTACCTTCTCAGGATTGAATCTTCAGACCGTGAATTTTATAAGATGTTGCACCCATCTGACCGGCATCACGATTTCGATACCCGCCTGAATTGCCTGAGGTCGCTTAAGGAAATCGGCTACCAGGTCGGAACCGGGGTAATGGTCGGACTTCCTTTTCAAAACAGGGAACACCTTGTGAAAGATCTTCTTTTTTTAAAACAGATTGATGCCGACATGGTTGGCCTGGGCCCATACATCGAGCATTCGCAGACACCATTGTACGGGTATCGCGATCAGCTCTGGCCTCAACAGGAAAGGCTGATCATGACCCTGAAAATGATCGCTATCCTGAGGATCCTGATGAAAGATATCAATATAGCTTCGGCAACGGCCCTGCAGGCAATTGATGGTTTTGGGCGTGAAAGGGCGCTGAAATTCGGGGCCAATATTATAATGCCAGGCCTTACTCCAAGGGTTCATCGCAAAGACTATCTCCTTTATGAAGACAAACCATGCATAGACGAAGACCGTGAAGAATGCAAAGACTGCCTTGAAATAAGAATTAAGCTGGCGGGAGATAAAATAGGATATGATACCTGGGGAGACTCAAAGCATTTTATTAACAGAAACCATAAAACCCATTTATATGTTTAAAGAAAACAACCTTCAGTTAGATGTGATCTCCGCCCTCCCGGGCCTTGATTGCGGTGCTTGCGGATTCCGCACATGTACACTTTTTGGTGACCACCTGGCCAACAACCCGGGTGACATTAAACTTTGCATTCATATAGACAACAGAAAATCACAGACTTCGGATCCGGTGGCATGCCTGAGTTGCCATCATACCGGCCTTGGTGAGAAACTCGGATGGAAGGATAACCTTAAACGTGAGTTCGATTTTATCCTTGATTCATTTGACAATGAACCGGGTCCGAGGGAAACAATTCTTCCGTACAACCCGGCGTTGGTGAAAGACCTGGGAGTAAAGAAAGATGATATAATGATTGGACGCCCCATGGGAATGTCCTGCGGATGTCCCGTTACCCATTGTGGGATTGTAACCGGTGTGGATGCTCGTAACGGTGTTATCAACTGGTGTGTCACCGGACCCCTGAAACCCCGTCTGCAGGGTTTCATCGATATTGGTTATTATGTTGCCCAGGGCTACGAAGGACTTATAAAGGAAACCAACGTTGAGATCAAGCTTGGGATGCGTTACTGGTTCCTGCCACGCCGTTGTATGCTTCAGTGGAGACATAGCGGGCTCGTGAATGCTGTCACCAGGCTTAAAGAAGGCGGCTATAAGGTTAGAATTGAAGGCTTGTTTATAGGATAATTTCTGTTTTTTTAATCCCATACGCAAGTTTTTACGTTTCCGGTTGTCTAATACTAAACTTAATGTTCAACCAATAACAAAAAACGATGAAAACTATGTTCAGAAAAATCCTGCCTTTAGGCCTTTTACTCGTGTTTGCAGTTTACGGCTATTCTCAGAATAGCTCAACGGCTGCTGTTTCAAAACAAACTCAAACCACCCAGTCAACAGCCTCATGCGGTAAATTTGTCGATAAGAACGCCGACGGCATCTGCGACAACCATAAGAACAATGTCCAGTGCAAGGGAAACGGCACTTGTTGCGGCAAAGGAATGCAGCATTGCCAGGGAACCTGCCAGGGGAAGCAGATGCCGGACTGCAAAAAGAGCTGCAGCGGCAGTCACAATAAAGCAGGCTGCGGAGCCGCCGGTGCAGGTTGCAGTAAAGGCAACCCTAACCCGGGAAACTGCCCCGGTAAAGGAACCTCAGGCCAGGCTGCTCCTGATAAAACTACAGTTCCATCTAAGTAATTCAGGCAATTAACGGGTCAGGCTAAATTCATAAGCGATTTAGCCTGACCTTTGCTTTATTATTACCGGCAAAGAATGACAGATTACGAACTGGTCCAGGGAATACTAAGGCGTGACCGCCAGGCTTTTCAGCACCTGCTTGATACCTACCAGAAACAGGTAGTTAAAACGGCGTATTATTTTACAGGTAATATGGAAGATGCAGAAGACCTTTCACAGGAAATTTTCATCGAAATCATTGGGTCGGCAGAGTCTTTCCGGCATTCGGCCACGTTATCGACATGGATATACCGGATTACGGTTAACCGTTCATTAAACCTTATTAAAAAAAACAAACGCAGGGAGATTTTTCAAAGACTCGGAAATTTATTTCAAGATCCCGGCAATGGGAAACATGCAGTGGAGGAACCTTCAGGTCATATCACAAATACAGAGGATGATGAAAGGAGAAGACTTCTCAACCACGCCATAAATTCACTCCCGGAAAATCAAAGAATTGCTTTTATCCTGAGTAAATACGATGAACTGCCTTACAGGGAGATCTGTGAAGTCATGAACCTGAGCCTTTCATCCGTTGAATCCCTTATCCACCGTGCAAAGATCAATCTTCAGAATAAGTTATCGATCCACTTTCCTGAATTTAAAAAGAACTGAATATGGACTGCAAATTTGTCAATGACAACCTTTTCTCGATCACGGAAAACCGGCTTTCTGAGGCTGAACAGGCACTTGTAATAAAACATATTGCAGGATGCCCGGGCTGCACTGCTGCCGTTGATTCCTTTACATCGATCATCGGAATGATTGAGAAGGACACAAAAATTGAACCTGATCCTTTTCTGGCTGCCAGGATACTTCAGAATATGGAATCTCAGTATTCCCCGGCCAGACAGGGAATATTCTTCCTCATACCCAGGGTGCTTCAGCCGGTTCTTGCCGTGGCCCTCATTTTGCTGGCGGTGTTCAGTGGCTTCCTGGCAGGCAAGCAGGGCAGGCAGATTAGTGGAAACACCGATTATAAAAAAGATCTGAGTGTTGTGAAATCTGAACTTTTCATTTCAGAGTTGAACGACGAGGATAAAACAGTGGAATTATACAAATAATACCCCGGCTATGAATTATTTTAACAAATACCGTGTTGTTTTCTGGATCATGATCCTGATGATCGTGGTCAATATCTCGGCTTTTACAAGCTTTTTCTTTTATTACAGGGCAAATAAAACTATGGTTTCAGATTCGGCAAGCTGCAGCGGAACCTGCAGGTTCCTCAATGAACAGCTTGCTTTGAATCCCGGCCAGGCCGACAAGGTTTCAGCAGTAAATAAGCAGTTCAGGGAGCGAACCCAATCTGTAGTTGCTGATATTAAGAACACCCGTACTGCCCTTCTGGATGAACTTGCCTTGAATGAACCCGATACCTTAAAACTTAACCAGTATACCGAGCACATTGGGGAGTTGCAGAAAAAATTGCAAAGGGCTGCTGTATTGCAGTTTCAGCAATTGAAAGAGATTTGTACCCCTGATCAATGCCTGAAGCTGTCTGCAATCTATTCTGAAGTGTATGGGTGCCCGAAAATGGGTCAGGATACAGGAAAGCACAGGCAGCAAAGGTTTGGGAAGGGACAGGAAGACCGGGGATGCGGGAAAAATCCCTGACAGGATCTGCCTGTAAATCCAGTTTGATTAATTACTTTTGCGGTCAGCTAAGAAGTCACTCTCCGCAAATTATTCATTCATGAAATTGAAACATTTACTGTTCTTCCCGGCAGCCGGTTTTATCTTGTTGTTTTCGGTTCAGGGCTCAGCACAGCCTGCAGCCTATGTTAAACAAGTGATAACAGCCAATTCGGGAAAATTTGAATATACTCCTCCGTATACAGATTTTGTCACCCTGCAAAGGTACGACCCACAAACCAGGCTTGTCAGTTATTTCAGCAGCATATTCACCCAGTCGGCCCAGTCTATCCTGATCAGCGGCGATGTCGGTTTTTTTGCCGCACAGGATTCAGTGGTGAAATTTAACCTGAATACATTTCAGCGTATGGCAGCTGTTGCCGATTCCGGACTCAACCGGCTGGCCTTGTACAATGGCAGATTGCTTGTTTCGAAGCAGTACCCTGTCAGCCGGTTCTTTATGGAAGTCCTTGACACGTCAAATCTCAGCCTTATTGCACGTGTTGACGGGCTTACAGGTGACTGTGGAGGTATCTCGGGCCTGAACGATACGGTTTATATCGCAGTAAATGGCGGATGGATGGGGTCTGAAGGCAAGCTGGGTATCATTGATCCTGCAACCTGGACCCTGCAATCGGAAGTAAATTTTGGCTCCGGAGCCGTGGGAATATGGGACCTGTACGTATATAATCGGGCTGTTTACTCGGTGAACAAAACCCCGTATGGCGTTCCTGAGGTGGGAAGTGTGACAGTGTATAACCCGGCCACACGCGGTTTTTTTAATGTTATATTACCATTCAGGGTGGCAGCAGGTACGGGTATAAACAAAGGCCTGCTTTACCTGGGATTGAATTACGGTATAGGTTCGTTCAACCTCAATACCAGGTCTGTCGCTGATACAATTCTTGTGCCGGATCCGGGTTCATCGGAGTATAAATATATCTTATCGTCGGCAATCGATACCCTCGATGGCAAATTGTATACCAATGTGGGGAATTATGTTACTCCCGGATACTGTTTGGTGACTTCCCTGTCAGGTGATTCCATAACATCTTTTCCTACCGGGATTTCCTCCGATGCCATCGCTGTCGACACACGCACCGACCCGGTCGGAATCGCTGAAAACTCGGGGGTTAATACTTCAGTCAGGCTTTATCCGAACCCGGTTTATGACATTCTGGAAATAAGTGTTGCAGGCAATATTTCGATTACCTCGCTGAAAATAACTGATGTCAGTGGCAGGGAAATGATCAAACTGAACCACCCGCCGGCTTCAGGTAATGATTATAAGTTAGCTGTCAGTGATCTGACTCCAGGTTTATATTACCTCGTTGTCTATACGTCTGAAGGCCGGGTGGTTAAACCATTTGTTGTAGCTTCCCGTTAATAAACCACGATTTCATCCGCAAAGATCCAGCTGGCCTGACCGGCCCCTTCATGCCAGGCCGGGCATACTCCATAATTCTTTGCTGTAACCCTCAGATATCTAGCCGGGGTGGAAGGAAATGGCTGGGTAAACGGCTGAATGAAAACCTGTTCTTCTTTAGGTGATACAGGGTTCAGTACCTGGTTCACCGAATGCCATTTCTTACCGTTGGATGACAAAGAAAATTCCACATATTTCGGCAGGAAGATCCATGCCTTTTGATTCTGAAGCAAAGTAGCCATCACTGAAGTAACCGGGATCTCTTTTCCGAAATCAATAATAACATCGATATCGTTACCAAGATAACCCTGCCACAATCCGTCATGGTGGTCTTTGCTCCCTCTGAGCCCGTCGATCAGAGCTGTTTTACCTCCGGCAGGGTAACGCTCCGACCAGGTGCTCATGTATTTGATCTTTTTGCCGACTGCCAGGTGAAAAAGAAAATTACGCTCACTGATCTTTTCCTTCAGGTTGCCGTCGACAAACAAGCCGGCTTTAATTACCATATTCCCTTTTATATCAAAAGGATCCGTATACAGTGTGGATTTCGAATCGGGATCATTTCCATTAAGAGTATAATAAATCGGAATTCCCGGTTGTTCGGATGACAGAATGACTTCTGCTTTGCCTGTTTTCTGATCGAACCTGGTATTGATATCAACCTTGAACGAACCAGGTGAATAGTTGACTTTCATGAAATCAAGCTTCCTGAGGTGGGGGGTAAGCCTTGTTCTGAATTCCAGGAAGTCCCTCTTTCCCTTTGGAGACCAGTCGACTTCCGAGAGGGCTATCATGCGTGGAAGAGCCATGTATTCGGCCTGTTTTACAGTCGGGATAAATTCAGTCCATAAGTTTCCCTGAGCTCCCAGGATATGCTTCCTCTCGTCGGCCTTAAGTTCTTCCGGTACGGGCTCGTAGGAGTATACCTTTTTCAGGGTAAGGAACCCGCCGATAGCTTTGGGTTCTGTTGAAGAAAGTGCCTGGTAATGATCGAAATAGCAATAATCTTCAGGGGTCATGATAGCGTCGTGGCCTTGCCTGGCTGCGGCCATTCCGCCTTCAACTCCCCTCCATGACATCACTGTTGCTTCGGGTGCAATGCCCCCGTCGAGGATCTCATCCCAGCCTATCATCCTTCGGTTCTTCGATAGGATGAATTTTTCGATACGTTTCACAAAATAACTTTGTAATTCATTTTCGTCTTTAAGCCCTTCGGCCTTAATCCTGGCCTGACATCTGGGACAGGCTGTCCAGCTTGTTTTATCAGCTTCATCACCCCCGATATGAATGTATTCCGAAGGGAACAGGTCGATAACCTCGCTTAGTACATCCTGCAGAAAAATAAACACCGAATCATTACCGGCGCAATATATATCCGTATTGGGCCAGTAAGACCCGGGAGGTACCGTGACCTGATTGCCTTTGCAGGATAAGTTGGGATAGGCAGCGAGTACTTCAACACAATGCGCCGGCATTTCTATCTCCGGAATGATGGTAACATAACGCTGCCTGGCATATTTTACTATCTCGCGGATGTCTTCCTGGGTGTAAAATCCACCGTAAGTGGCTGGTTCTCCTGGTTTTTGAGGTTCGCGTTTGTTCCATGGATCATTTTCGTGATCAACCCTCCATGCCCCTATGCCAGTAAGCTTCGGGTATTTTTTAATCTCAATTCGCCAGCCATTGTCATCGGTGAGATGCCAGTGAAACACATTCATTTTATACATGGCGATAAGGTCAATATATTGTTTGATGAATTCCTTCGGGAAGAAGTGGCGGGAGACGTCGAGGTGCATTCCCCTGTAATGAAATCTCGGATGGTCCCTGATCTCCATGCAGGGAATTGAATACTGAGAATTTACCCGATCTTTATTCACCGAATAGATCTCCGGGGGCAGAAGCTGGATCAGACTTTGCATCCCGTAAAAGAGGCCTGCTCCCTCGCTTGCTTCCAGGATGATCCTTTCAGGAGTGATGTTCAGGACATACCCTTCAGGGGGGATATTACCTTTTAAAGTAAACCTGAAAATGATCCCGTTCGAAACCGATTTCATATCTTTAGGAATATCTTGCAGCCGGAGCCCCTTTAATCCGGCATTCCCGATGAGACTGGCAAAGAACCCGGCAGTTGCAGTTTCTTTAGCCTCATTGGAAACATACAGCAATGTGTTCCCGTTTATTTTGAAAGTTCCCGGCTTTAGTTTTACCGATACAGGTTTCGGGATGATATTGATTGCCGGCAGGCCCTGGGCCTGTGCCTGACTGCAATACAATACGCCAAAAAGGATAACAAGTAAGAGAGATCTTTTTTTCATAAGTATTTGATTCAATTTGTTAGTTTGCAAAGATCAGAAATTATCCTCTCCATCGCAATGGCATTTTCTTCCATGCTCCGGACCAGTTTGAATTGAGCCTTTGCCCTGTGCAGGTTATGGGCAGGGTGTCGTGTCTTGAAATATTTGTCACCGGCCAGGTAATCAGTGAGGAACCTCAGGCCGATGATAAACGTCATGAAGCGGGCGGAAAAGGCCAGATGTGCTTTTTCAGCCTCCGTAAGAAAGGCCCCGGCATTTTCAAGGAATCCCCTGCCGTAAGCGCTAAAAAGATCCAGGTTAATATCAACGTTCCTTAAATCCTCTTCATCTTCAGCCCCGGTATTGGCCCCGGTGCGGATAGCATCCCCGAAATCAAAAAGAACGTATCCGGGCATCACCGTATCCAGGTCGACAATACAGATAGCCTTATCCTGGCTGTTAAAAAGAATATTATTGAATTTTGTGTCATTATGGGTTACCCGCAGCGGAATCTGTCCTGAATGTCCAAGTTTCAGAATAGAATGCATTTCCCCTTCACGCTCTTCGATGAAACGGATTTCGTCCCGTACTTCATTTACCCTGCCGCAGGGATCCTCGATACATATACGGTGAAATGCTGCCAGCCTTGTTTCGATATTATGAAAATCCTTAATGGTCTCGGTCAGGCCCGCTACATCCATGTCGGATGTGAGCCTGAGGAACAAACCAAAAGCTTTTCCCCCTTCATAGGCCAGTTCAGGCCCCGGCACGAGGTCAAAGCTCCTGCTGTCACCTATGTAATTGAACATTCTCCAGTAATTCCCATCTTCATCTGTATGGAAAAAGTTTTTATTTCTGGCAGGGATAAGCCTGAGATCACTGAAAGGAACGCCGGCAATTCCTGAACAAATCTTTTCGGAGATATGGTTTGTCACTTTCAGGATGTTCTCCATCAGCTTTGGAATATCAGTAAAAATATGATGGTTGATCCTTTGAAGGAAGTATTCAGGTGATCCTGAAGGAAATATTGAAATCCTGTATGAGTCGTTGATATGCCCGTTACCTGTCCGTTCAAAGCTGCCGGGTTTACCTTCAATGTTGAACTGTCCTGCAATATTTAGTATGTCTGTCATGTGTTTTTCCTGATAATCATCCCTTTAATCCTGCATTCCTTCATTCATTATTTCGATCGCTTTCTTTATCCTTGCCGCATCCACGGCTTCATGCCCATATTCTGAAAGGTTAGGCTTTCCCATCTTCACATCCTCCCGTATAAATTTCATCGTTCCGGGAACCTGCTTTGTAAGATACACATGAAACTCTGAAGCCCCCGTGAGCCTTATCGCTTCTTCGAGGTTGTGCTCCTTTATGCCATGCCCGGGCATAATGATGATGCGGCCTGCAGCCCGGGCGATAAGTTTACGGATCAGCGAGGCCCCCGTAAGGGCGCAGTCGCTTTGTCCGGAGGTGAGGACCCTGTCGATACCCAGAGAAATCAGGTCATCGAGCGCTTTGTAAGGGTCGGCGGTCATATCGAAAGCCCGGTGGCAGGTGACCTGCATGGGTCGTGAAAGTTCAAGCAGCTGTCGCATACGGGGGACGTCGATTGAACCATCAGGGGTAAGTATCCCGAAAACAACCCCGTCGGCCCCCAGGTCTTTTGCCATCCGAATATCAAGTTTCATGATTTCAAATTCATCATCCGAATACAAAAAATCGGCTCCCCTGGGTCGTATCATCACCATGATCGGGATATTCAGCTTCTGCCTGGCAAACCGTATAGTACCGGCGCTGGGGGTACATCCGCCTTCCGTCATATTTTCGCAGAGTTCCACGCGCTGAGCACCGCCGGTTTGAGCGTTGACCGCCGAAACGGCTGAATTCACGCAGGCTTCAAGTAGTTTCATCATTGATAGAATTCGTTAAATATCTCCCTTAATTCCCCGGGGCCAGGCGCGAAAACCGGGGACGGGATCTGCCCCGGACTTAACCCTTCATTAAATTCAAACCTACAGCCACCTGCCAGGGCCTATTCCTTCAGTACAGTTTCTGCAAATATTTATAGTTTTTCTTTGTTTTAAAATCATTTGACGGAATTCATAGTATCCCCGGCCCTCCCATATCTCCCTGAAACTTCTTTCGTTGATTTTACCCAGCATATGCTCCGCATCTTTATCGAAACAGCAGGGAACAACTTTACCGTCCCAGCTGATCACGCAACTGCTCCACATCCTGAAACAATGGTCAGGAAGGGTGTTTTTGATCCTGTATGTGCCCCGGCCTGTGTACCTCGAATATTTCCCCTCATCGGGCATAAGCGGATTGCCATTAATAAAATCATTGAACTGGGCCGACTTGACCTCCACCTTATCGCCTCCCCATTCAAGGCCTTTTCTGCGGATATCTCTCAGCTGGTCCTGGTTTGATCTCAATACCAGAAACTGGATGATGATCTCTGGGGTTTTGCTGCCTGCCGACTTCCTTGCCTGAGCAAGATTCCGAATCCCTTCTCTCACTGTATTCAGAGATCCGCCCACCCGGTATGTTTCATAGGTTTTCTGATCGGTGCCGTCGACCGAAATGATAAGGCGGTTAAGTCCTGACCCGACCGTTGCTTCAGCATTCTTTTTGTCAAGAAAATGTCCATTGGTGGATGAGCTTACATAAATGTTTTTCAAACGGGCATACAAAATAAAGTCAAAGAAGCCGGGATGCAAATAAGGCTCACCCTGGAAATACATAGTAAGCCAGGCAAGTTCCGGCGACAACTCATCGAGGATTGACCTGAACTTCGGAAGGTCCATAAATCCCGCAGCTCTGCTCAGCTCATTCGTTCCACTTGGGCATTCGGGGCAGTGCAGGTTACAACGGTTAGTGGGTTCTATTGAAACAGCGGCAGGCATTCCGTAAACAACTGGATGCCCGAGAATACGCGACAAAAGATATCCGCAGAGTAATTTTAAAAAATTAATGGTCCGGGGGAAGGTGATGCATTTCAAGGCCAGCAAAAATTTTATTCAGCCTCTTCTTCGATGCCTTCTGGCTCCTGAACATGATGCTGGTGTTTCTCCTTCTTTTTCTTTTTATGCTTTGCAACGAAGTCCCTGCCCAGGGTAATAAGCTTGCCGACCAGAGTAGTCGTGGTGCTTACATCATCAATGAGTGTTCCCATCAGGTTGCGGAACGAAAGCAACCTTACCAGGTTATGATAATTATACTTGATGCCTTCTTCCCTGCGGGAGATCTCCATCTGCAGTTTTTCCTTTTCGCGCTGGAGGTCTTTGAGTGAGTCGATATGGCTGAGCCTCACTTTATAGGGTTCATTAGTTCTCATCTTCCTCCTCCATTATAATTTTAGCAAGACGTTTTATCATCGGATTGATGAATAGTATATGCCGCATCCAGTAAATGACACAGCCCACGATGAAGTAAAAAGCCACGACAATGAGGGCTCCCGTTGAGGTAGGGCCGACCTCTTCTCCGTACCAGAACACAAAGGCAAACGAAATAAATAGAAGAAGGAAATTGGCCAGGATGAAAAAGATCACCGAGATCAGGAAATACGAAGCCAGTTTGGCAATCTTTTCGGTGAGAATAAGTTTGATGTAGTCGATCCTCAGGTTGATATAATCCTTCACATTCTCAGTGAGGGAAGATACATTATCTGATATCCGGTTTGATTCCATAATAAATATTTTAATAATCTCATTAGTAATTTTCGGATCTGATCAGGTGGTTGAACCTGACTCCTGCCCTGAATCCTCAACGTCTTTAGTTGCCTTATCTGAAACAAGTACCGACTTGAGTTCCTCAAAACTGGTGGGGAAACCCTCTTCCAGCTTATCGGCAATATCAAGGATTTTGTCTTTGATCGTTTTTCTTATTTTGGATCCTTTCTCGGGGGCGATAAGCATGCCAATGCCTATACCCACAGCAAGCCCGGCCATTGCGGCGATCAGGATGTTTGACTTACCAGCCATAATATGAATTTTTAGAACGAATTATTTATTCATCTCGTTAATCAGTCGGAAACCACTTAGGAATTCCGTTGCAACAATTTTAAGAAATCCATAGGCAGGAACTGCAACAATCATTGCGGGAATGCCCCCAAGGCTTGCGGCTGCGATCACAACCAGGAAAATTTCGACAGGATGGGCCTTTACACTCTTTCCCTGGATGAAAGGCTGGAACACATTATTGTCGATTGCCTGGACTATGAGCATGGCAATCACGATCTTCAGCGCCATAGGTCCTACCTCGTCGTAATTGCCCGAACTGATAACTCCTGTCATACCAAGCAATACTCCGGTGATAACGGCAATAATTCCACCAATGTAAGGAATGATGATAATGATGCCGGCAAAAAAGGCGATCACCAGGGCTCCCTGTACTCCTATTATGAGCAAAGCAACAGAGTAGGTGATGATGTTAGCCATGACCTGGATGATGAGCCCGATGAAATACCTGGATAAGAGTTTCTTGCTTCGGATCATGACATTTTTTGTCTGCTCTTCGTATTTTTCGGGGATGATAAGCAGCAGAAGTTTCGGCATCATCGTGTAATCGTAGAGGAAGAAAAACGACAGGAACAGGATGGAAAACAGGTTAAAAAAGAAAGAACCTGTAAAGGAAATAATGGATGAAAGCAGGGTTGAGAATACGTTGAAATCGACCAGCTTGAGGGCCATGTCCTTTAAGGAAGACTCAATGGTAGAGCCTTTCGGAATAATTCCATACTGTATGATGACCGACTGTAACCATTCAATCTCGGAATGAAAATGATCCGTCAGTTTATGGGTGTCAATCTGAGATATCATACTGGCTTCGCGGAGAACCAGCGGGATAAAAAATGAAAACAGCCCGAACATAATGATTATCATCAGGATCAGGGTGATAGCCACACTCAGACCATGAGGGAACCTGATCCTGCCTAGTTTTATCTTATCGAAGAGATCGACCAGAGGTGTTCCAACAATGGATATCACCATGGCTATAATGATGAAAATTACGATCTGGGAGAAATACCATACCAGGAACCCGATGATCCCAATAATAAGCAGGATGAAAAACAGCTTGTAGCGATTGTATAAGTCCGACATTGACGGTTTTTTCTACAAACCTACTGGTTTTTAACCGGAAAGTCAAGAGAAAAATATGCGGCAACTTCGTCTTTATATGTCCGGTGAGCATGCTGGCGTTCCTGGCTCATGATGTAGTTCTTTGCTCCCTGAAGGTTCCCTTCGCTTACGGATGCCGCGTAAAACTCCTTGTCCCAGCAGAACCGTTTCACTGTAAGCGATTTTGATTTCATCCATTTACATGCCTCTGAACGTAATTCATTCACGACTGCCTCCAGGCTCTGCTCGCTTCTCAGGCGAACAAGACAGTGTATGTGATCGACCCAGCAGTTGATAATCCCCAGTTCTATGTTTTTCTTAACAGCTGCTGATTGCAGATGTTCGAGCAGCTCCTGCCCGGATCCGTTTGAAAACAGGGTATTTCGCCCTTTTATACCCCATACAGCGTGCACCCAGATCTTTGTCTGTGTCATAAGCGCTTTTTATACTTAATCCGTTATCCTCCGGAAAGTGATACAAAAATTGAAAGGAATTATAGTTTATCAATAATAAGGAAGGCAAATACTATAAAAATATACAGGTTACCGATCAGGAAGATTATCCTGAAGCTGATCCTTCGAGAGATGAAAAGCTGATAGCCAATGAAAAGGACAACAACAAAATTAACGGCTGCAAGCAGGTATCTCAGGGATACCAGGTTCACGATACTGAACCAGGAAAAATAGACGGTTATGGCAGAAGCTGTCAGAAGCCATGCCAGAATGGTCAGTTTCATCATAACAGGGGAGAAGGTATCGGAAAGAACCGGGAAACCTGCTTTTTTATATTCGTTGTTGTATTTTATCATGATCAGCCAGAAATGAGGCATTTGCCAGATGAATATGAAGACTGAAAGAAATACAACAATGGGATCTCCGGGTTTCCCGCCGGCAGCAATCCACCCCATGAAGATCGGTATTGCACCTGTTAAGGCCCCGGGGATCACCGCGAAAGCGGTTTTTCTTTTCAGCAGTGTATAAACCCCGTTGTACCAAAGCACATTAAACATTCCCAGAACGAAAAGCAAAAGATTGCCTTCAAGAATGAGAATAATAAATCCGGAGATAAGAAAAAGATTTGCAGTCCTGAGGCCGTCGGATATGGTAAGCTGCCGGGACGGGATAGGTCTCAACCTCGTTCGTTCCATCTTTTCATCATACTCCCACTCCTGGTACTGGTTCAGGGCTGAAGCGCCTGCGGCAAGCATGAAAATACCAGCGACAGGCCAAAATAAAGAAAACGATATGCCTCCTGCACAGATAACCGCAGATGCAAGAGCCGACAAGGTAACAGCTAAAGTCACCCAGGGTCGGATCAGCCGGAGATAAGGACGCAGGATCAAAGGTCAGGATCGTTGAAAACTATTTAATGGACTTTAAATACTCAATGATCTTCGAAACCTCATCATCTCTGACAATACCTTTGTATGATTTCATCACGCCCTTTGGAAGCCCTTTTACAATATCCTTATCAGGTTCAAAGATGCTCGAATTAATGTAAGCAGCATCAACAGTAACAGTATGTTCTTTTCCTTCTGTAAGAACGATGCTTTTCTTACCGTAAATACCTTTGAATGATGTGCTGACCAGTTTCGTTCCGTCTATCGAATGGCAACCGGTACAGGCATTCTTTTTTATGATCGTGAGACCTTCAGGCTCTGCAGCTTTTTTAGGCAGTGCATTGATCCATGCCTTGTATTCAGATTCGGGAACAACTTTAACTTTTGCTTCCATATAGGAATGGTTCATTCCGCAATACTCAGCGCAAAGGACCCAGAACTCCCCGGCCATCGTGGGAATGAACCACATCTGGTTGACTTTTCCGGGCACACAGTCTTCTTTCTGCCTGAATGCAGGTATATAGAAACTGTGGATGACATCGAGCGATGTAAGATTCAGTATTACTGCTTTGTTAAGGGGAAGTACGAGCACGTCTGATTCTTTATCCCCCGGATATACGAAAGACCAGGCCCACATTTTACTGACAACCGTGACATTCATGGCATCTTTCGGGAAGTCCCTCTGGGGGCGGAAGGCAGTATAACCGTAATAAAACATCAGCAGGGCTATAGCCAGTGGAATCAGGGTCCAGGTGATCTCCAGGATCGTATTATCCTTGATCTGCTCAGCTTTCGGATGTTTTGAACGGCGGTATTTAACCACAAAAGTGATCATCACAGTGGTAATACCTATCAAGATAAAAATACTGATCCCGAATATTATTTTAAACGCCTGATCAACACCTGCAGCAAAATTTGAAGCTTCCGTAAACATATCTGTGTTTTAGAAATTAATTGAATGACTTACCTCATCAGATAATCAAAGAATGTCAGGGCAATAACAAGGGTATATATACCGAGCACCATGACTACAAAAACCGTGAACAGTTTCGATTCAAATTTAAGATGCATAAAATGGCGAAGTACGATAAATGATTTTACCGAAGCGATGATAAGAGCAACCAGGACAGTCAGGGCCGAAAGATCGATCCAGGTGACAGTTATCGTAATTGTTGTAAGGATGAGCAACGCGAGAAGTACCCATCCGTATACCCTGTAATCTTGTATTTCTGTATGTGTCATTGGTCTGTGTTTTTGTTTTTATTTCACCTTTCGCCTTTCGCTACTTAAGTAATAAGGTACAGCAACGGGAACAGGAAAATCCAGATCAGGTCGACCAGATGCCAGTAAAGGCCCCCGTTCTCCAGCAAAGTATATTTTCCGGCGTTAATTGTGCCGATCTGTATTTTCACCATAACGATCGTGAGGATGATACTTCCGACCAGTAAGTGAAGCATATGAAGACCGGTCATAAAGAAATACAGGCTGAAAAATAGAATGTAACCGTATTTCAGCCCGATCATCATTTCAGAACCGGGATACAGGCCGATAGAGATCTTATGTCCCCATTCAAGATATTTATTGAATAAAAAAATCCCGGCACAAACCAATGTGATCAGAATGAACATCACTCCTTTGCGTTTTTCACCTCTCTGGACTGCCGTAACAGACATGGCAACAGTTGCAGAGCTGAGCAGCAGCACCACGGTATTTAATGTTCCGATGAAGGCATTCAGCTGATGAGCGGCCTGATGAAATTCAACGGAATAGCGGTTGCGCATGACGGCATAAACCAGGAACAAGCCTCCGAACAGGAGGATCTCGGTGAAAATGAATATCCACATTCCCAGCCTTGCGCCTATATCGTCTCTGTGCATTTCCATATCTGTACTGTATTTCTGTTATAAACTAAATTTCACAACCTCGCCTTTCGCTTTTCGCCTTTCGCTTTTCGCTTTTCGCTTTTCGCTTTTCGCCTTTCGCTTTTCGCTTTTCGCCTTTCGCTTTTCGCTTTTCGCTTTTCGCCTTTCGCTACCTACTCATAATCATACGGTTCCCCTGTTATCACTGGCAGTTTGTCAAAATTCTCATGGGGTGGGGGTGAAGGAATACTCCATTCAAGAGTCGTTCCTCCCCATGGATTATCCGGGGCTTTGCCGCCTTTACGGCTGAACAGGTTAACAAGCATAATGATGATCCCGACTAAGAGAATAAACCCTCCGATTGAGGAGATCTGCTCTCCCAGCGTAAACTGCGGAAGGTAATCGAAATACCTGCGGGGCATTCCCATCAACCCGAGTACGAACTGTGGGAAATAAAGCAGGTTAAACCCCACAAACATGAATATAAATGCTATGTTCGCCCTTTTAAAGTTGTACATCCTGCCATACATTTTAGGATACCAGTAATGCAATGCAGCAAAAAATGCGAATCCAACGCCACCGAAAACAATATAGTGGAAATGCGCCACAACATATGCTGTGTCGTGAACGTGGATATCCGTTGCCAGAGACCCCAGGCTAAGCCCTGTCAAACCACCTATCATGAAGAGGAAGATAAATCCCAGTGCAAACAGGAATGGAGGTTTGACCGCGATAGATCCCTTATACATGGTGGTGACCCAGTTAAACACTTTTATCGCGCTGGGGACTGCAACAAGAAAAGTCAACAGAGAAAACACCCAGCGGGCTGTAATACTCATTCCTGAGGTGTACATATGATGTGCCCATACAAAATAGCCAACCAGGGCAATGGCCAGGCTCGAAAGGGCAATGGCCTTATAACCGAAGACCCTTCTTTGGGCGAAGGTGGGTATGATCTCGGTTATCACCCCCATCGCAGGCAGTATCATAATATATACCGCAGGATGGGAATAGATCCAGAACAAATGCTGATAAAGGATTGGGTCTCCCCCCAGTGAAGGATCAAAGAATCCGATCCTCAGCCAGCGTTCCGCGATCACCATCAGCAGGGTAATTCCGACAATGGGTGTGGCAAGCACCTGGATCCAGGCTGTCGCATAAAGCGACCATGGGAAAAGGGGCATCCTGAAGAAAGTCATCCCGGGAGCCCTGAAGCGGTGAATGGTCACGATGAAATTCAGGCCGGTAAGTATTGAAGAGAACCCGAGAACAAAGGCTCCGAATACTGCGGCTACCACATTGGTATGGGTTTGAATGCTGTATGGTGCGTAAAACGTCCAGCCTGTATCGGGAGGGCCATTGCCCATGAACTGTGAAGAAAGGGCTATTGCAGCGCCCAGTATATACAAGTACCAGGAGAACAGGTTAAGCCTCGGGAATGCCACATCGTGGGCGCCAATCAGCAAAGGCATTGAAAAATTGCCGAAGACCGCGGCAAGTCCCGGAATCACCACGGTAAAAATCATGATGATCCCGTGAATTGTGAAAACCCCGTTATAGGTCTGGGCGGTAATAAACTGCTGACCTGGTCTGAACAGTTCAAGCCTCATGAGTTCCCCCAGCAGAACGCCGACGATGAAAAACACCATCATGGCGTACATATACATCAATCCGATGCGCTTATGGTCCGTTGATGTGAGCCAGGCAAGTATCCCCTTGTACCTGCCTGTATTCTCAAGATAAGAGTGGGTAATAGCTTCTGCCATAGGTTCTGATTCTAATTCGTTTTTTTCATGTTCGAACGTACAACCAGTGCTACAAATAATACAACCGCCAGAAAAATGATGATTGTTGCACTGATCTTTGTTACTGCGAGCGTATACCTTCTGCCTTCAGGGTCGTAACTGAAACAAAACTGCAGAATACGGTTTATGGTGGGCCTTGACTGCTCCTTCCCGGCCTCGATGATTGCAAGTTTGACATCAAACGGAAGAAAACTGACACCGTAGAGGTACCTGGTAATTTTTCCTTTCGGGCTCAAAATTGTAATCACCGCCGGATGAATGAAATCGTTACCCTGCTTTTTATACCTGTAACCAACGGCATTGACAATTGCATAAATATTTGCGCTGTCCCCGGTGAGGTAATACCAGTCCTTTGAATGACTTTTACTATGCCTTTTCAGGAATGTATTTTTCTTCTGGATGGCTTTTTCGGGTGTGTCTTTATAGTTAAAACTGATGGTAACGATCTGGTAATCTTTACCCAGTTCCATGCCCATATTTTCGACCACTTCCGATACGCCGTCGAGCAGCGGGCTGCATAAACCCGGGCAATCAAAATAAACCAGGGTGAGGATAGTCGGTTTGTTGAAAATGTCACCCAGCCTCACAGGCTTGTTCTGCTCGCTCATAAAGGTCAGGTTCAGAGGAATGATGCTGTCGAGATGTTCGTCAACACCGATCTCCGTGCTTATAACTGATTGGGGTCGCAGGGGCATGGTTACCAGCATAAAAGCAGTCATCAGGATGCCCTGTAATAAAGAATTGATTTTCATATACTATGCCTTTCCCTGTTAAATAGGTTTTTCACACTGCAGAATGTTATGCTTGTTTTATTTTCCTGATGTCCAGTACCGAAAGTATGATATAAATGATAAAATACCATACAGTAATAACGGCAAGAGTATAAATGAGGATTACCCAGACCGGGGCTTTGTCCCTGGTCGACCACATAGCCCTGGTGTCGGTAAGGGAAGGCTTATCGGTGGGAACGCCGATATTCAGAGTGTCAATTACCATGGCTTCCTGCATGCTGCCTGTGGGATCGCTTTCCCTCGCTCCGACAATCACATTGCCGGTTTTGTCGCCCGGAAGATCCCGGGGCCAGTCGAATCCGGCATAGCCGCTCTCTGAGGTTGTTTTTGGATCAGCAATCTGCATGTTCCCGAAATACCGCTGAACGAAAAGAACGATCCCGACTCCTTTTGCCGGCTGTACACCCTCTTTGTTCAATTCAACTGCTTTCACGAGGATTCTTTTCTTTGCTGTATCGTATGTCATTAAAAGTTTGATACGTTTTCCTGCAGTACTGCTTGATTTTCCGGGATCAGGCTGAACATAACCTTTATGGAATGAACGGAGGAAAGAGATGACCGACCACCTCTCGTCTTCATTCAGGATGTTCCTGAATTCAGGCATGGGGGCCTTGCCTGTACTTATCCTGTAAAACAACTCACCATCTTTCTGTGTTCCTACCCTGGGTTCTGAAAGATCACCGGGAGAGGGTTTGATGGCCGCGAAATTCTGTTTTGTCGGAAGGCCATGGCAGGACTGGCAGTTCTTCAGGTATATGCCTTCACCCTGTTTGACCATTTCGGGTGAAAATTTCACAGGGCAGATATTGCTTTTCAGATCATCCGGGACGATCCATCCGGGGTTCTGTGCCGGAAGGTACCCCGCTGCTGAAACCATCAGCAGGAGCATATAAAACAGTCTTTTCATGATTCAATGCTTTTCAGTGGATCCAAACCTTTGTCATTCGCGGTTTCAACAATGGGGATGACAGGGAAGAATTTTGAGATCAGGGTGATGATGATCAGAACAAGGATGAAGCTCAGCAAGGTGATTGCTATCTCTGTGAGTGTCGGAGTATATACCTTGAAATTTTCAGGAACATGCTGAACCGGCAGGAAGGGATGCGACATTGTGGGAATTACAATAAGGTAGCGTTTGAACCATGCCCCGAGAAGAACCGCTGCTGAGATTATAGTCAGGGGCAGGGGCTTGCGCATCCTGCGGAACAGCATCATTATGATGGGAATAAGCAATCCGCAGACCTGAACAAGCCAGAATATTAAAGCAAACTGACCGCTCATTAGTTCTCTCAGGTGAACTGCATCGGCTCTTTTTAATTTGTAGCCAGGCACAAGGTACTCGTTAATGTTGAAATACAGGTACACAAATGCAACCAACACCAGAACCTTTCCCATATTGTTAAAATGCAGGTCGGTAAGGTAATCCTGAAGTTTATAATTCTTCCTGAAGAAGAACATCGCAATGATGACGGCTGCAGTTCCAGCTACAAATGCACCTGACACGAAGTAGGGACCGAAAATGGTGCTGTCCCATCCCGACCTGGTGGTAAATGCAAAGAGCCAGGAAGTCACCGTATGAATTGAGAGGGCAGCCGGAATGATGAGTATCAGCAGAATATAAATAGAACGACGAATGATCCGGTTCTGTTCCGGGAGGTTGCACCAGTTCAGCGACAAGGCTTTGTAAACCGGTTTAAGCCAGCCGGGCAGGTTGCCGAAGCGTTTGTACAATACGGCCAGATCAGGGATCATGGGTAATAATAGTAACAGAAAGCTGATAACGAAGTAAGTGGTTATCACGGTTACATCCCAGAGAATAGGAGATTGAAACCTGGCATACATGAAAACATAAGCAAGCCTTTCGGGACGGCCCATATCCATTACGATCACAAGGCCGGCAACTGCAGCAAAGGCAACGGCAATGGTTTCGGCAATCCTGGTGATGGGATGGACCCACTTCATTCCGATGAGTCCCAGAACGGCGCTGATCAGCATTCCGATAAGGCTTGATGCAACAAAAAATACAAAGTTGGAGATGTACAGTCCCCAGGAAACAACATCCCTCATCCCTGTGACACCAAGCCCGTACCTGAGCTGCTGAATATATGCATAAAGACAGGCAATAAGGGCAAGGCCCAGGAATCCCATCCACAGAAAGAACCCCTTGTTTAACCTGATGTGGTGTGACAGGTCGCTGATGATCTTTTCCATATTATTTCTATTAATCAGTAGATGGTTCGAATGGAAACAGCCTGTTTTTGGGAGGAAGATAGTATACCCTGGGTTTAGTCCCCAATTCAGGCATAAGCTGATAGGCTCCGTTATCTCTCAGAAGCTTGCTTAAACGCAAGGTCTCTTTCGTAGTGCCGTTGGTCACCGCATCCTCATTCTCATCACCGAAATAATACACTCCGTTAGGACAGGCAGAAACGCAGTATGGGAGCTTTTCATCACGGCAGCGGTCAGCGCTGAAAAGGCATTTCGATATAGTACCAAGTTTCTGGGGTACATTGAGTTCAACATTATAAGCTTCACCATTGTGTTTGCCGGCATCTTTGGGAGTAGTCCACTGAAAAATCCTTGCTGAATAAGGGCAGGCTGCCATGCAGAACCGGCAACCGATACAGCGCTCATTATCTATGAGTACAATACCGTCACCTCTTTTATACGTGGCATCAACAGGGCAAACAGCAACGCATGGAGGATTATCGCAATGCTGGCAGTTTTTAGGCATATGGTAAGGCGCAGTCTCAGCGTTGTCCTGCATCTGCAAGGTGTTGAGATGATACTGCTCCGGTTTGAGCTGGTGGGCCTCCTGGCATGCAGTAATACATCGCCTGGCATTGCGGCATTTCGAAAGATCTATGACCATCGCCCAGCGTTTACCGGGAATGCCTTCCCTTCCCTTCTCAAGCATCATTTTTGTTGGATTTGTTGCAAGGGCTTTCATCTCGAGGGAGTCCACCTCAACCAGCTTGTTGTCTTGTGTCAGCAGCACCCTGGATTCCCCGGTTGCGGCTTTCTTCTTTTCAAAAATGTCTCCTGAATATAATGCGGCAGCCCCTGCCGTAACTCCGGCGCCAAGCAAGCCTATATTCTTCAGAAAATTTCGTCTTGATGACTTTGAGGGATCCTGTTCATTCCCGTTGCTGACCGTATTTTCGTCCATATTATGGAATTATCGGTTAAAACGACATCTGAGCAAAAATATAAATAAATGTTTCCGAATTACCCTGGCAACAAAATTTATACTCAATCTAAATTCGTCATTTAGGTATTAAAATGGGAAAATGACAGATATCTTATAAGCAAAGTTATCACCCACATTATCAAAACCATAAGGTCCCCATCGGTAAAATGCACCGGCACCAATCGTATACAGCTTCAGGTTGACGATATTATTGATGAGCAACCCGCTCTCATAATAACCAAGATTCATTTCTTTCGGAGCCTGGCTCTGGTATGCGTAATTCTGTTTGTGATCAAGCCATCCGAATCCGATATTCTGCACAACAGCAAACTCGGGATGGAACCATTTTCTGCCTTTCAGCAGGAGGTGGCCGAAATCATGATAGATGAACAGGCTGGCATATGTATTTGAAAGGAATTCATTCATTCTCATAGTTCCGAAAGTATTCGGTGCAAACAGGGCAAACATCCTGTAGGTGGCATCTCCATAATACAGGTTGCAGGCAGGAACAGGCTGATCAACATATCCTCCGTTGAGCTGGAACGTTAGTTTGCCGAGGAATTTGATGTTGAATGTTTTTTTGACTTTCAGATCGATCTTGTTATAATCGTACTGCCCGTTGATAAACCCTTTGATGCCACGTGTATATTCAAGCCAGACGAGCGGATAGTTTGTACCCAGGTTTATCCTGTTGTCTATAGTCTGGATATACTGCTCCTTATAGGCCCATTTGAACCCGGCTTTAACTTCGGTAAAAGTGAACTGGTCCTGAAGAACGACGGCATTCCCTTCGGGTATCGCAAAATCCCAGGTGGTTGATTTTTTAAAATCGTTCGAAAGGCCTATATTGAAAAGGAACCATTTGAAACCCCTGAAGCCAAATGACATGCCGAAATGCTGTGTCCTGTCCAGTTTCAGGGTATACAGGGGGCCGAAGTTCCCACCCAGGACAGACTGGTAATCGAGGGGAAAGGAGACAAGCCCGGATGGAACAAGGTTATAGTAATAATCCCCGCTGAGAGTAATATCCTGGCGTTTGTTGATGTAAAAAGTCGCATCCCCTCCGTATTTGCTGGTTGAAACAGCAAAGGCATACTGGTAAAATCCGCCAACCCTGAACCACCTGGCAATTTTGTCGTTGGTATGTATGCCTGCACCAACAACCAGGCCTTCATAGGTATTGTAGTTGATGATCCGGTTGATATCGATGTCAACAGGGCCCCAGGGCCATTTCCCTGTAAGTATGGTTTGAAGGGATTTGGCATATTTATCGAGGTTAGAAGCTTTCCCGATGCTGTCAAGTACTTTATACGTCTTTCTGTCTTTCGAACTCAGTGAATCCATCCTGTACTGATTCCAGAATTCTTCGGAACGCGCTCCTGCTGACTGGTCAACTTCCACATCCAGGTATGTAAATTCACGCCTTACCAGCTCAGGGTTAAGAACAATATCCCTGATATAGGACCTGCCTTTTGCAATAAGGAAATGCCTGCCCGCCTGAAGGTTATAAAACGTAACATCGGTGTTCAGCTGCATCGGGAACCAGTGTTCCCCGTCGATGAGCTCGTACATCTGCTGGATACTGATCTCCATCCCGCTTTGCTTTGCAGGTTCAGCAATCACATTCTGAATCGCCCATTTGTTGCTGGAGATGGAAATAATTCCTTTCATACCGTCAAAGTTGGTTCCTTTCCGTGGCCTGAATGAAATGATGAAAGTCGTGTCCTTGCCTGAATAGGTGGTATCTTCAATTTTGAAAAAGTACCTGCTCAGGGAGCCTGCCCCTATTGGATTGATATACGAACTTTGGAAGATGGTAATAAAAGGTTTATAGAATGAAAATGACTGGATCTGGGTCGTAAGAAACACAAAAATCGGGTCTTTGAAGCCCGACATCCGCGCAGCGATAACCTTATTATAATTTTTATCGGGGTGGAGAAATTTTCGTTTGGTGACATTCTCCATCAGGAAAAGGTATTGGGATTTAAAAAAAGCCTGGGTCTTAGCCTCGGATGTATCGGCCATTTTTTTTATTATGGAATCCCTGAGGGCTGTGGTATCAGCCCGCATCATGAACCGTTTCATCATCGAAGTGTCTACAACCGCTTTCCCTGCCGTAGTATCCGTGTCAATTGTAAAAAACGTCTTATCATACGATGTGTATGAAAATGAAAGAAGTTTCTCCGGATCGTTGGCATCCCTATTATCAATGGCGTTCCTGATGATACGGTGAGCCGGATTAATTCCTGGCAGGACTTCCACTTCCTTCAGGTCGATTTGTTTTGCAACCATCCCGATCTGCAGGTTCTGCATGCTTCCGGTGAGAGGGTAGTTCAGGGATTCGTATCCCACATATGACATTGCCAGGTATCTCGGTTTTTTGGTCCAGCGGAAACGGAATTTCCCGTCAATATCGGTGGTGCCGCCAAACCCGTCTTCCTGGACAATATTCACGAAGGCAAGGGGGCGCCCGTTGGCTTTATCGGTTACTTTTCCGCTGACGATAAAGACTTCCTGCGAAAAGACATCACTGCCAAAAAAGAAAAATAGAGAAAGCAGAATGATCAGGCAGTATTTCATCAGGTTGACATTTTTTCAAAGGTAAATATACTAACAATGAATTTCGGATAAGAAAAATCTGTAACTTTCTCCTTTGAAAAAATAAAAGCTATGATACGAAAACTTACTATTTCGATCGTCTTGTTTTTTATATCAGTTCAGGCCTTTTCGCAGGACGACCATTACTGGACCCAGCAGTTCGGTGCGATCAGCACCATCATGGGCGGGGCTGTTGTCGCCGGGGTCAGGGACAATACGGCCATCTATTATAACCCGGGGGCCCTGGGATTTATCAACCAGCCCTCGCTCTCGGTCGATGCGAACGTTTATAAGATCGATAAAATATTTATTGATGACGGACTGGGGAACGGGGTCAACCTGAATTCTGCCCAGTTAAGCATTTATCCCCAGATCATCTCAGGGCTTGTAAACATTATAAAGAGCGACCATTGGAAATTTTCCTATGCCCTGCTGACAAGGAATTATGCCAATGTGCTTATGAATACAAGGTATACAAACACTGATTTTGATCCATCCCTGGTTTTTCCCAATATGAAATTTATTGGTGCGTTGGATTATACTAACCAGCTTAATGAGCAATGGCTGGGATTGGGAGTAGGATACAGGATAAACGATAAATGGAGTGTCGGGGGAACCCTTTTCATAAGCTACCGTGCACAAAGTTACCAGATGACGAATTATGTACGCCTGGTTTATAAAGACAGTTTGACTGATTTGTTTGGCAGTGCAAATAATGACAGGAATTTAAAGTACAAAACATTCTCCGGCCTGTTAAAATTAGGTGCAGCCTATCAGACCGGCCGATGGAAGTTCGGGCTCACCCTGACAACCCCTTCCATCCAGGTTTATGGAAAAGGAGATATCCAGAGGGAAATCTCTGAAATCGAACTTGATACAGCTGGAAGCGGGGGAGGAGTGGTTGTTATGGGAAGGCAAAGCTCCATATCGGCCAAATACAAGCGGCCGCTTTCGATAGGTTTTGGGGTGGAATATGCCACAGCTAAAACAAGGATTGCCTTTAGCTGTGAATATTATACAAAAATCAAGATCTATCATTTGTTTGAACCTGACTCCGACCCGTTTATTTACCCATCTTCTGCCGATACCGGTAGTACCCATAAAATGCTTCCAAGTTTTCTTCATGTTCAGAACGCGGCTAACCCCGTATTTAATTTTGGGATAGGGTTCAGCCAGGACCTGAGCACCAAGTTCACACTGATACTGGGATTCAGGACCGACTTTTCTTCTTATGTACAGCCTGAGGAAGGTGACAACTTCCTGCATAATTCTGCAGGATGGGACCTGTATCATTTTTCGGCAGGCGTTTCCTACCACCAGAAAAGGAATTCGGTAACGATCGGATTTACATACAGTGCAAGTCCGGCCAAATCGATAGAGCAGAATAATGACCTGGTGGTACCTGTTGATTTCACCAGTAACCCGGTCGTTTACGCCAATTCATTCGGACTGGTCATAGGCTACACCTACTATTTCCCTAAATAATAATCGATGCCTGAGAATACATCGACAAACCTGATGATCGCAAAGACCATAAGCGGTCTTGAGCAGATCCTGAAAGAGGAACTCGATGGCATAGGAGCGCTGAACTCTGAGGTAATGAACCGTTCAGTGAGTTTCGAAGGTGACAAAGCCTGCATGTATCGTGCCAACTATCTCTGCCGTTCAGCCCTCCGCATCCTGCTGCCGGTTCATGTTTTTGAGATCAATTCCCAGGAGGATTTTTATAAGGAGATAAAGGAATTTCCCTGGGAAGACCATCTTGATGAAGATTCCACACTTGCGGTCGATGCCGTGATATCTTATACGGTCTTCACGAATTCCCAGTTCGTAGCTCAGAAAACGAAGGATGCCATAGTTGACAGGTTCAGGGAAAAAACAGGGAAACGGCCCTCGGTCGATCTTGACGATCCCACCCTGAGGATCAACGTTCACCTGTTTAAAAATACATGCACTGTATCACTTGATTCATCCGGAACCTCATTGCATAAGCGGGGTTACCGTAAGCAAACCGGGATCGCCCCGCTCAACGAGGTCCTTGCAGCCGGCCTGGTCCAGCTCACAGGATGGGACAGAAAGCAAGCCCTGCTTGATCCCATGTGCGGCTCAGGAACAATTCTTATCGAAGCCGCAATGCTAGCTTCGGGGATACCTTCAGGATATTTCCGGAACGAATACGGCTTTATTAAGTGGAAGGATTTCGATTCGTCCCTCTGGGAGCAAGTGAAATCTTTAGCTCAGGGCAATATCAAGCATCCGGAGGATCTCAGGATCACAGGTTTCGACAAATCGGTGATCATGTTGAAAAAGGCGGTTGAGAATATCGGCTTCGCCGGACTGGACCGTATGATATACGTGAAGCAGACCGCGTTTGAGGATTCGATCCCGCCATCCGCCACAGGCATCATAATTATGAACCCTCCGTATGATGAACGAATCCAGCTTGAAGATTCGGTTGCATTTTACAAGATGATTGGGAATGTTCTCAAACGTAAATACACCGGATACAAAGCCTGGGTGATTTCTTCAGACCTTGAGGCCATCAAGTTCGTTGGACTTAAACCTTCGAAGAAGTTCAAGATCTTCAATGGACCACTCGAATGCCGGTTCCTGGGCTTCGACCTGTACGAGGGCAAAAAATCAATTACTTTTACACTCTGAATTTAAAATCATTTTTTATGCCAAGAGTTACAAGAATAGGAGTATTCACTTCCGGTGGCGATTCACCGGGGATGAATGCGGCAATTCGTGCGGTAGTCCGTACTGCAATCAATGAAGGGATGGATGTTTTCGGCATTTACAGGGGTTATGAAGGTATGATCGACGGACAGATCGAACCCATGGAACGGTCTTCCGTTTCGAATATCATCCAGCGTGGAGGCACAATCCTGAAATCAGCCCGCAGCAAGCGTTTCATGACATATGAAGGCAGGCTGCAGGCATTTCAGAACCTTGAAAAGCATAAGATCAACGGCCTGGTTGCGATTGGAGGTAACGGGACTTTCACCGGCGCCCAGATCTTTGAAAAGGAATTTAATATCCCTGTTGTCGGTTTACCGGGCACTATCGATAATGACCTCTACGGAACCGATTTCACGATAGGGTTTGATACAGCCTGCAATACCGTGGTTCAGGCGGCTGATAAGATCAGGGATACAGCAACCTCACATGACCGCTTGTTTTTTATTGAGGTGATGGGAAGGGATGCAGGTTATCTCGCCCTCTGGAGTGGTGTTGCTACAGGAGCTGAGTTTATACTTGTACCGGAAACGAAAACATATATTGACAATATTGCGAGGCTGTTGAAACACGATATGCGCAAGAACAAAACCTCGGGTATCGTCATCGTAGCCGAAGGCGACGATATGGGAGGGGCTTACGACATTGCAAAACAGGTCAAGGAAAGACTTCCCGAGATCGATACCCGTGTTACGGTACTTGGCCACGTACAAAGGGGAGGATCACCCACAATGCAGGACCGCATCCTGGCAAGCTGGACAGGCTTTGAAGCCGTTCATGCCCTGATCGAAGGTAAAAGCGGTGTTATGATAGGTATTGAAAATAAGATGAGTACGTTTACTTCCTTCGACGATGCCATAAATAAAAAGAAACAGTTTAATTTCGGCGGACTGGAGCTGGCGAGGATTTTAGCATTGTAACGAGCGAAAATAATGTACGTCGATGTAATCCTCCCGCTGCCCTTGCCGGGTTCATTCACTTATGCCGTTCCTCCTGAATTCGCTGACAAAGTCGGCATTGGATGCCGCGTGGTTGTCCAGTTCGGGAACCGGAAAATTTATACGGCCCTGGTCAGGAAGATCCATTCTGATGCAGACAGCTCGCTGGCTTTCAAAGACATTCTTTCGGTCCTTGACAATGAAGCTCTTGTCAAAGAATGGCAGTTCCGGTTCTGGGACTGGATGGCATCCTATTATATGTGTACCACAGGGGAAGTAATGAACGCAGCCCTGCCTTCTGCATTCAAACTTGCCAGTGAAACCAGGGTCGCCATAAACCCGGATTACAGAATCGACTCGGTGACCCTGAACGAGAAGGAATTTAGTCTGGTTGAGACTCTGTATAACAGTAAGAAAAGTATTGAGATTTCCAGAATTTCCAGGATTATAGGACAGCAGAAGATCATTCCGGTCGTTAAAACATTAATAGAAAAAGGGATCGTTCTTCTCGAGGAGGAGGTCAGGGAGAAATATCGTCCGAAAAAAGAATACTTTATAAAACTTGATGATGCATACTCAAACAATGAAGCTGCCTTGAAGGAACTCTTTGACCATCTCGAAAAGAGGGCAAAAAAGCAGCTTGAGATCCTCATGCATTATATACAGATTTCACGGCATGGGTTTGACGAACTTCATGAAGTAAAAAAAGTTGAACTGCTTAAAAAATCAGCTTGTTCAGCGGCAGTGCTGGACTCTTTGATAAAGAAGGGTGTTTTTAAGGGTTATGAAAAAACTGCAGTCAGGGAAACAAAATTGAACCCTGAATCCAGCCCCGGTTCCATTTCGCTTTCTGATCAGCAAAACAGGGCCATTAAGGAGATCCGCGACTCCTGGACTGAGAAAGACGTCGTGCTGCTTCACGGCGTCACTTCCTCAGGAAAAACAGAGATTTACATCAAACTGATCAATGACATCATTGAACAGGGCAGGCAGGTATTATTTCTTCTGCCTGAAATTGCACTCACCACGCAGATCATCAACCGGCTCAGGAAGTATTTCGGCGACAAGGTAGGGGTTTATCATTCCCGCTTTAACGACGCTGAAAGGGCTGAGGTTTGGAAACGGGCTTCAGTCAGTAGTAAAAGACCAGGCGGCAGTGCCTCATATGACATCATACTTGGCGCCCGTTCGGCAGTTTTTCTTCCCTTTGCTGATCTTGGTCTCGTGATTGTTGATGAAGAACATGATTCTTCATTTAAACAGGTCGATCCTGCCCCCCGGTATAACGGAAGGGATGCAGCCTTGTTCCTGGCCCATCTTCATGGGGTAAAGGCCCTGCTTGGTTCAGCCACCCCTGCCATTGAGACCTACTATAATTCGCAACAGGGAAAGTATGCATTGGTGGAACTCCCGGAACGTTTCGGGGAAATGGAGCTGCCGCTGATACAAATTGTGAACATCCGTGAAGAACTTCGGAGGGGGAGAATGAAAACCCATTTTTCGGCAACGCTTCTTGATCAGTTGGCCGGAGTTTTGCAGAACAGGGAGCAGGCTATTTTATTTCAGAATCGCCGCGGGTTCTCTCTCAGGCTCGAATGTGAAGCATGCCACTGGATGCCAATGTGTAAAAATTGCGATGTTACCCTGGTCTATCATAAGAAAAGCAACCAATTGCGCTGCCATTACTGTGGCTATGAGTCCCCTGTGCCCTCAGTCTGCCCTGTTTGCCAAAGTACAGGGGTTAAAATGAAGGGATTCGGCACAGAAAAGGTCGAAGAAGAACTTGGGATATTTCTCCCTGAAGCAAAGATTGCCCGCATGGACCTTGACACAACGCGCAGCAGGCATGCCTACCAAACCATCATCACGGGATTTGAAGAGCAAAAGATCGACATCCTGGTGGGAACGCAAATGGTGACCAAAGGACTTGATTTTGACCATGTAAGCACGGTTTGCATTCTGAATGCCGATAACATGCTTAACTTTCCTGATTTCCGTTCGGAAGAAAGAAGCTTTCAGCTGATGGCACAGGTAAGCGGACGCTCCGGTCGTAAAAAGAAACGGGGTACTGTTATTATTCAGACCTATAATCCAGCACATCCCATCATTCAGTCGGTGATGAAAAATGATTATACCGGGATGTTCAAGCACCAGCTGACTGAACGCAGGAAATTCAAATACCCGCCCTTTTACCGGCTTATCCTGCTGAGAATCAAACACAGGAATCCACAACTGGTCGATCAGGCCGCTTCAGACCTGGCCAAAAAACTGAGCAGGATTTTTGGGAACCGTATTCTTGGACCGGAATACCCACCCGTGTCAAGAATCATGAACCAGTATCTGAAACATATTATTATTAAAGTGGAAATAGAGTCTTCGGTAATACTGGCAAAATCTAAGCTGCTTGAGATAATCGGGGCATTTTATCAAAAACCGGAGTTTCACCCTGTCAGGGTCCTTATCGATGTGGACCCCCAGTGATCGTTTATTGTTCCTTTATAAATTGTTATTTGTCCTTATCTGATGCGGTATCAATAACGAGGTAAAGATCTTCGTTGCTTTTTTTCATAAGGTATTTTTCCCTCGCGAAGCGTTCCAGTTCTGTGGAATCGGTTAGCAGCTTTTTTGTCAACGCAGAATCTTTCTGTATTTCATCTATGTAAAAATGTTTTTCCTGCCGAAGCTCATCAAGGTTATCACGCAGCTTAGCCCGGGTAAACACATTGTTGCTGTCAAAGAATACCATCCAGGCAATAAAGGCTACTGTAATAATAAGGTATTTATTAGTCAGGACCTTCAGGATTTTTTTCAGCGTTTCCACAGTAATTTGACGGGATGAATTAAGGTTCAAATATACAGGTCTTATCCCAGCTTAGCTTTCAGATAATTGTAAAATTCAATCTGGGAACGGAGTTTGGGTGCATCGCCGTTCTTATACCTGTTGGCTTCCCGGCCGGCAATGATCCTTGCTTTAACGTTATCTGCAAGTTCAATATCGAGCATGTCCTGGAGTTCTTTCCTGAGATCAGCATCATCAACCGGGCAGGCGACTTCAACCCGGTTGTCGAAGTTGCGCACCATCCAGTCGGCAGAAGTGATATAGTACAACGGTTTTCCTCCATTGGCAAATACCAGGACCCTCGCGTGTTCCAGGAAGCGGTCAACAATGCTGATCCCTTTAATGTTCTCACTGATGCCTTCAACTTCAGGCAGTAATACGCAAATTCCACGGATTATCAGCTGAATTTTGACTCCTGCAACGCTGGCCCTGTAGAGCTTCCTTACAATAGTTTCGTCGACCAGGCTGTTCAGCTTGACAATTACCCAGGCTTCCTTCCCGGCCTTCGCATTCTTGATTTCCTTGTTCAGCAGTTTGATAAAAAAATTCCGCATCGAGAAAGGCGAAAGGATGAGTTTCTCGAATTTATAAGGTTTCAGGCTGGCTTCCATCATGTGAAAGGCATTCACAACGTCATGGCAGATATCCTGTTTAGCTGTAAGAAGGCTGATGTCGGCATAAATCTTTGCAGTATCTTCGTTGAAATTTCCTGTACCAACCAGTGAATAAAAGAAATCCTTATTGTTTTCTTTACGGCGGATGAGGATAAGCTTACTGTGAACTTTAAAACCGGGAATACCGTGGATTACTTTCACCCCTTCCTCTCTCAGCCTTCCGGTCCAGAAAATATTGGCCTCCTCGTCAAAGCGCGCCTGGAGTTCCATGAATACTGTCACGTATTTTCCATTCCTGGCGGCATTGACCAGGGCATTGATCACGCCGGAATTCTTTGCCGCACGGTAAATTGTCATCTTGATGGAACGAACCTTCGGGTCGATTGAGGCTTCCCTCAGAAGGTCGATGATATACTGAAAGCTCTGGTAAGGGAAGCTCAGCATAATATCCCTTTCCCTTACAATCGAAAGAACAGACCGGTTCTCAAAGAGATCTTTATGCTTCAACGGAGGCAGGGGAGAATACTGCAACTCCTTATGCCCCATATTGGGAAAACCCATGAAGTCCTTGAAGTTGTGATACCTTCCACCTCCCCTGGTGGGATCGTTCTTCCCGATATCCAGCCGTTTCTGAAGCAGCTTAAGCAAGTCCCCCGGAATTGCTTTGTCAAAGACAAACCTTACCGGTATACCGCGTTTTCTTTGTTTCAGGCTTTCGCTGATCACTTCGAGAAAACTTTTCGAAACGTCGGAATCAAAATCAAGCTCCGCATCCCTGGTGATCTTTACTGTATAAGCCGAAAAGGTGTCATAGCCGAATATTGAGAACACATCCGACAGGCAATAGCGGACCACGTCATCCAGCAGAATAACATAATGATTCTCATCATTTGATGGCAGAATGAGGAAACGTGAAACAGTTCGGGTTGGTAATTCAATGAGGGCAAAGTCGTCCTTGATTTTGCGGTCGGAACGCCCAAGCTTAACTGCAAGGTAAATGGATTTGTCGACCAGAGAGGAGATTTCCCTCAGGCTGCTGATCATGATCGGAAAGAGCCCTACACGCACCTGTTCCCGGAAATATTTTTTTACGAAAAGGCCCTGTTCCTCATTTAGCTGGCTCTCGTCAATGATCGAAATACCATGTGATTTCAGTTCGCCCACAATTTCTTCATACACCGACATGAATTCTTTTTCCTGCACCTGCACGATTTCGAAAATCTCTTTCAGTACCTTTTTAGGGTTCACAGCTGTATCGTAAGGCAGGCTTTTCACCTTGAGCATGCGGTTCAACGTGGCTACGCGAACGCGGAAAAATTCGTCCCTGTTATTGGAAAAAATGCCGAGGAATTTTAAGCGTTCCAGCAGAGGGTTACTTCTGTCAGCCGCCTCCTGAAGAACCCGGCCGTTAAAATGAAGCCAGCTGATTTCCCTGTTGAGGATAGGTAACTTGGTCTTTGCTGTCATTTTTCAGGATACAGGTCTTGTTTTATTTCAGCAATTTAGGGAAAATATAGAACTTCTTTTCCGACCTCGAAACCGGAATTTCCTCCCATTTGGCACTTTGAAAAGAAATGCAGACTACTGCCGACGTTGGCATATTTTCTATACCAGGGTGAAGGAAGAGGTTGGCCAATTGTGTGATCAGGGGGTTGTGGCCAATGATCATCAGGGAATCAGCATCATTGGAGGTTGAGTAGATGAGGTCGAGCATTCTGTCATAGGGACCGTCGTATATTCTTCTGTCTTTCAGGATGTTTTCAACGGGATAATCGAGGCAGGCAGCCATGATCTTAGCTGTTTCATAAGCCCTGACAGCCTGGCTGGAGAGCATCAGGTCTATTTTCCCTCCATCCCTGATCATATAATTCGCCACAAGTTTTGTCTTGCTTACTCCTTTTGGGAGCAATTGGCGATGGTCATCGGCGATGCCTGTAGTCTCCCAGGAGGATTTGGCATGTCGCATAAGATACAGGGTTTTCATAAAGCTGCTTTATGATCAATAAGCAAATAAAGGATAATCGGCCATCATTTCATTGACCCTTTTTCTGACTCTCAATATAACATCCTGGTTTTCAATTTCGCTGATTACCTCATCTATCATATCCACAATGAGCGGCATATGCTTCTCTTTAAGGCCTCTTGTGGTTACAGCCGGAGTTCCTACCCTCAGCCCGGAAGTCTGGAAAGGCGAACGGCTGTCAAAGGGAACCATGTTCTTGTTTACAGTGATGTCGGCCTGAACAAGTGTATTCTCAACCTGTTTGCCACTGATGTTGGGAAATTTCTTTCTGAGATCGATCAGCATCAGATGGTTGTCGGTACCGCCTGAAATAACATGATACCCTTTGTCAACGAAAGCTTTTGACATAACAGCGGCATTTTTCTTGACCTGGATAACATAGTCCATATACTCATCCGAAAGAGCTTCAAAGAAGGATACTGCCTTCGATGCGATCACATGTTCGAGCGGACCGCCCTGCACCCCTGGAAAAACAGCTGAATCAAGCAGCTGGGAGAACATTTTTACTTCGCCCTTGGGTGTGGTAAGACCCCAGGGGTTCGGGAAATCCTTGCCCATAAGAATCATACCCCCTCTCGGGCCCCTCAAAGTCTTGTGGGTGGTTGTGGTCACAACATGACACCAGGGCATAGGATCATTCAGCAGACCTCTTGCAATGAGGCCGGCAGGGTGGGCGATATCGGCCATAAGGATAGCGCCGATTTTATCAGCTATCCCGCGCATCCTTTTATAATTCCAGTCACGGGAATATGCTGAAGCACCGGCAATAATCATCTTTGGTCTGACCTGAAGCGCCTGGGCTTCCATTTTGTCGTAATCAATCACACCGGTACTTTGTTCGACCTGATATCCAACGGCTTTATAAAAAATACCTGATGAATTTACGGGAGAGCCGTGTGAAAGATGGCCTCCATGTGCAAGATCAAGCCCCATAAAGGTATCGCCAGGTTTCAGCACTGTCATAAGAACCGCCATATTGGCCTGGGCTCCTGAATGGGGTTGCACGTTGGCCCATTCAGCATTGAACAGGGTTTTTGCGCGATCGATCGCAAGTTGTTCCGATTCATCAACGTTCTGGCAACCCCCGTAATATCGTTTGCCGGGGTAGCCTTCGGCATATTTGTTGGTCAGGCATGACCCCATTGCCTTCAGTACCTGGTCGCTCACGAAATTTTCGGATGCAATAAGTTCAAGACCGCTGCTCTGGCGGTGAAGTTCCTTTTTAATGATGTTAAAAAGTGTAGTGTCTTTTTTCATGTGTGAATAATTTATTTTTTAACAAATCGGGCACATGGAATACCCATAATTAACATTCACGGTTTGTATGAACTTTGTCCTTAAGGGTATTTCATGGTCAAAAATTTTTATAATACCGGAAGCGTTATGGATATCGAATGAATTACAAATGTATTAATTTTCCGGCAAATTGTTGATCTTTGCATAGAACATGCCGTATTTGAAAATCGCATGGTTTTGATTTATTGCAGCAGGCTTGATGAAATGAAGAAACTCAGACTTATAGTGCTTCTGCTGTTATTTCCCCTCTGGTCATTTTCCCAGCTTAGTGCGGGTGTTGATGATACAATCAATCCGGGAGTTCCGGTAACGCTAACAGCTACTTACGGGATGCTTGGTATTGGAATTAATATCACGGATGACGGGGTGCAGGGACCTCTCCCTATCGGGTTCGAGTTCACTTTTTTCGGGTACAAGTATACTCAATTCTATGTCGGGGCCAACGGCTGGGTGAGCCTGAGCCCAAACCCAAATGCTATTGGGACCCGCAAGGCCTTTAGTGTGCCGAGCAATGCCGATTATAACCCAAAAAATTGTATTCTGGGACCGTTTGTCGACCTGAACCCTATTTCTGCAGGAAGCCCTTATATCTTCTACCAGACGATCGGAAAGGAACCAAACCGGAGTCTTATAGTGATGTGGTGCGAATGTCCGTTGTATAATTGTATGGATTCGGTGGCAACTTTCCAGATCATCCTGAACGAGGGAAGTAACATGATAGAAAACCATATTATGCGAAAACCGGAATGCAGCTGGCTGGGAAATAAAGCAACACTTGGTATTCAGAACCGGGATGGAACTATCGGATTCCCGGTTCAGGGATATAATGCCACGGCCTGGTCTGCGAAAGACACAGCCTGGAAATATCTGCCTGACGGTCCTGACAGATACCTTGTGGATACGATCAGGTATCAACTGAAACCTCTTACCCCCGGTGATAAAATAGTTTATAAGTGGTACCAGGCAGGTACTGAGATAGGGGAAGGCCAATCCATCAATGTTACACCTAATGAAACAACCACCTATGTGGTTTATGCCAGGATTTGTGCTGGGGATGAATTTTATGATACGGTTACCGTATTTGTCCATCCGAACATACCCAATGCCTTCAATCCCGGCAGCGCAATCGGGAAAAACAAGAAGTTCAAAATTCTCGGCGTCCCTCCTGAGAACATTACTCTGTTTAATATGCAGATTTTCGACCGCTGGGGTCAGATAGTGTATGAAACTACCGATGTGACAGAAGGATGGGATGGTACATTTAAAGGGAAACCATGTCCGTCGGAAGTTTACAACTGGGTGATCTTTTATGAAACTTCGAAGAAAACCAGGATCTCGAATAAAGGTCAGGTCACTCTGATACGATAGAAGGAGTCCCAAATACAACGCAAAGCAAATCGGTAAGCTGGTTTTTGTTGAAAGGTTTGGCAAGATAATGGTCCGCCCCCTTGTTAAGTATCGCTTCCTTTTCCTGTTGCAGTGTGTAGCCGGTGACAGCAATGATAGGTGTTGTGAGGTAACCAGGTATCTGCCGGATCTGCTGGATGGCCTCACCACCGTCCATTCCGGGTCCCAGGTTAATATCCATCAGTATGCAATCGTAACTGTTTCTTCCGGTTAGTTCAATAGCAGACAATCCATCTTTTGCAATATCGAGCCTGAAGTCTTTTTTCAGATACAACTTCATCAGGTCAATATTTGCGTCATTATCTTCAACCAGCAGCAGGAGCGGTGATTCGCTTTGATTCTCGTGACCGGGAATAAAACCCGTATGCTTATTGGCATTATCCTTTCTGCTGTCAGGTAACATCGAACTGGCAGGAATTTTCAGTGTAAAGGTTGATCCATGCCCGACTTCGCTTTCAAGAGCCAGGCTGCAGTTGAGCAAATGCAAGCTTTTCCTTGTAATGGAAAGTCCAAGCCCGCTGCCTTCATAAGGCCTGTCATATCCTTCGCTGGCCTGCCTGAATTCCTCGAATATCATTTCCTGTTTTTCAGCAGGGATCCCTATTCCCGTGTCATGTACAGTAATTATAATACCTTCGGATGGTGTTGTCCCCTTCTTTAAACTTATATCGATTTCTCCCTGATTCGTAAATTTTACAGCATTATCAAGTATGTTCAGAAACGAAATCTGGAAAAGATGTTCGTCAGAATGGATAAATACTCCTTGTTCTATCTGGCAGTTAACAATTAGTTGTTTTTGTTTTGCCAGGGCCCTGATACTGGCAACAGTGCTTTCCAGAAGAGCAGAAAGATTGACATTGATGAGGTTAAGTTTATAGCCTGAATCAAGCTGGGCAAAGGTCATAATTGAATTTAATGTTCCTAAAAGCCGTTTAGCACAAGTCAGGATATGATGTGTCATTGCCTTTTGAGAATCGTCAGCGATTAACGTACTGAGTATCTCTGTAAACCCCAGTATCCCGTTCATGGGAGTGCGGAATTCATGACTCATATTCGCAAGCAGCGAAGATTTTACACGGCTTGATTCTTCAGCAGCAAGTTTGGCAACAATGAGCTCTTTCTGGGCCAGTTTCTTCTCAATTCTTCCCTGCATTTCTACAAGTTCCCTCTTTACTGCCGGACCAAGCCTGTTCATTGCACTTTTCATCATGTAATCGTTGGCCCCGCCTTTCATGATGCTCACTGCGAGGTCTTCTCCAACGGTCCCGGAAACAAGAATAAACGGAATGTCGAGATTTCTCAGTTTAAAGACCCTCAAAGCTTCCTGCCCGCTGAATCCCGGCATAGAATAGTCGGAGATCACGATGTCCCAGCCCCCTTTATCAAGTTCCGCTTCCATTTCTGCCTGGGTTTTAACCCTCACATGTTCAACATCAAAGCCGTCTTTTTTCAGCTGCCTGATGATCAGCAATGCATCGGTTTCGTCATCCTCAATAAGTAATAGCTTAATTTTTGTCATTTACACGCGCTTATTTGTTTATGAGCCTGAAGATAAGATGAAATAAAATGTTGCGCCTTCTCCGGCTGAACTTTCGGCCCAGATCAGCCCTCCATGTTTCAGAATGATCCGTTTGACTGTTGCCAGACCGATGCCGGTTCCGGTGAATTGATCATCGCTGTGAAGTCTCTGAAAAGGAGTGAACAGTTTGTCATAATAGGCCATATCGAAGCCAACCCCGTTATCCCTGATAAGATAGACAGTTTTTCCGTCCTTCTTTGTCCGGCTGAATTCGATCACCGACTCCTTTTCTTTTCCTGAAAATTTCCATGCGTTGTCAAAGAGACTACGGAAAGCGATGCGCAGGAGTTTTGGATCGCAATAATCAAGCAGTCCTTCCTGAATCATCAGCCGGACTTTACGGCCATGGTTTTGTTTCTTTATTTCCTGGTTAATTTCCATGGCCATATCGCTGAGATTGACCTGCATTTTGTCTATGTCATGCAGTGCTATGCGTGAAAGCTTAAGTAACTCATCGATAAGTATATTCATTGATCTTGCCGATTCAGTGATCTTACTCAGAAAGTCCTTTTCGGTTTCATCGAGCTTTGAAAAATAATCCTCGATATAAGCCTTCGCAATACCGTCTATCCTGCGCACGGGCCCTTTAAGGTCGTGAGAAACGGAATAGGAAAATGCCTCGAGCTCTTTATTTGCGGCTTCCAGCTGGGCAGTCCTGTCAATTACCCTCTGTTCCAGTTGTTCATTCAGCTTCCTGATTTCTTCAGTGCGTTCATTGACAAGCCCTTCCAGTTCTTTCTCACGGATATAGCTGATGCGGTACTTGATTATAAAACTGATTAATACAAGGCCTGCGGTAATACAAAGGAGTATAAACCACCAGGTTTGGTAAAAGAACGGAAGCACATGAATTTGTATACTTGCAGTGGTTGGAGATAACTCACCAAGGTCATTGAAAACCTGGACCTCAAAAGTATAATTGCCCGGGGGAACGTTAGTGTAATAGGCTGTACGGCGCTTTCCTGCAGTATCCCAACCCCGGTCAAACCCGGTAAGACGGTAACGGAACGTCAGCTCTTCGGGTAAAATAAAAGAGGGAGCAGTGTAATGGATCTCAAGGTGCATCATGCCTGCCCCAACTTCGGCAACATCATGGTTCAAAGAAGGAACATTATTAACGAGGACTGAGTCAATAACCGGAACAGGCGTATAACTGCTGCCCAGGGACGTCCCTGGATTGATGATTGCAATTCCTCCTGAACCCGGGTACCAGAACTGACCATTTTTCAGTTTCCATGCCCCGGGGTAAAGTCCTAAATTCAGACCGGAGAATCCTATTGCTGTATCAAAGGCGATGCTGTGCAGGTACACGGGCCATTTTTTTTCCAGTAATGATTTCTGAAGGATATTTAATTTTACAGCGATCAGCCCGTTTGAACCTGCAAACCAGATATGACCCAGCTTATCCTCAAAAATATAGCCAATGGCTGATGATAACTTGTCAGGTATAACCGGAGTGAAGGTTTCTGTTTCAGGATTCAACTGAAAAAGGCCATTCCGGCCAGTGCCTATCCAGATGTTTTCAAGGGAATCCTCGTGAAGGCAGAGTACCATGTTATCAGTAAGTCCCTGTTTAATCCCGTATGACTTTATTTTCCCGTCTTTTATCCTTGCCAGCCCTCCATCCTGAGTCCCTGCCCAAACGAACCCCTTATGGTCTTCAAGGAAACAGAAAATTTTATCGCTTGGCAATCCTTCCTTTGCAGTAAGTACCGAAACAACTTTTTCATCTTTCAGAATGACTATTCCCTGATCCGTCCCAATCCAAAGTTTTCCGTCTTTTGCAAAATACAGTGCGTGATAGTAAGTGCAGTTCAGTTGAAGTTTTGAAGAAAACAATATCGGGGATTTACCGTCAAATTTTACCAGCATTTTCAGGCTCCCTACCCATATATTGTTCATGTTGTCAAGGGCTAATGAGAACACCGGGAATTTCCCAAGACCAATCATTGATCCAAAGTTTTCAACCTTGTTGTCTTTTATTCTGTCGATGCCGCCTGTGGAATTCCCGATCCAGATACTTCCGTCAACCGATTGAATAATAGAGGTTATACAATCCCCTGAAAGCCCGTTCCCTGAGTTGAGCGTTTCCACCGGAACCATCCTTATCCTTGAAAGCCCCGAAGCCCTTGACCCTGCCCAGAGGTTTCCCTCCCGGTCTTTGAATACAGATAACACCAGGTTAGATAAATTATTTTTGCCTGTAACAGGTGGCTCAGCCTTTCCCGATTTTGTATTCAGGAATAACAAACCCTGCCCTTCCGTAGCTATGGCAAGCATGTTTTTCTCATACCCGATGATCTGCCTGATGCAGCTTTTTATCATTCCGGGTTTGTCTTCAAAGGAAAAGATCTTCCCGTTTTCAAGATATAATAAATGACCATCAGCAGTGCCGATCCATAACGTATTCTCCGGGTCCATCCACAACGCGTTAACGTTCTGATGCTTCAGCCCATCCAGCTCGGAAAATCTTATGATTTTATTATTTTCGATCAAACAAAGCCCGTTATCTGTTCCTATCCATATATCATGACCTTTACCGGGACATATCACATTGATATTATTATCGCAAATTCCTTCAGAAATATTTATTACTGCCGAGGTCTTTCTTGTGTACCGGATTACGCCTCTGCCTGAAAGCCCGATCCAGAGATTGTGATCAATGTCTTCCGAAATTGCAGTTATGTCTTTATACATGAATACCTTCTCCGAATCCAGCAAAGACCAATGCTGGTTCTTATATGCCAGGAGCAGTCCTTTACTGAAACCTGCAATAAGTGTGCTGTCGCGGGTAAGATACAGGGCGCTGCAATCCTGGTACTTAAAAGGGCCTTTCGAAGATTGATTGAACAATGTGAAATGTAAACCGTCAAACCTGTAAAGACCAAACTCATTTGCAAGCCAGAGATAGCCGTCGGGAGTCTGGGCTATACTGTAAATACTCGCAGGGGTATTGCCGCCGGGCAGCCAGTTCCTGACCTGGCAGGAGTATCCCGAGAACTTATTCAGGTTTTCCCGGGAATACAATGAAGATGTTTGTAACGTAATAACAAACACCAACATTAGCATAGCATAAATACGGCGCAACATGAAATATGTCATTAATTCAATTAGAGATCAAAGGTATAACAAATTGAGTTTTTTTCAAATAATATTGCTTTTTGCTGGATATTTCATAAATTTATAGCAAAATTTAACCTAAATATTGATATATGGCAGTAATCGGAAATCTAACTGTTTACATCCTCGATCAGAATTCGAATCTGGCAGCATCTCAGTCTTTTACTAAAATTGATTTTGCCGCCTGTCGCCCTATCGATATTATTCAGATCTTGTACCAGAAGGGTTTTAAGGTCACAAAGCCGGGCGGGACCACCATCTGGAAAATGGGCAAATGCATTGCTCCGCCAAAACCCCCGGTCCAACCTAACCCTGTGCCTGGTCAATTATTGGCTGAATCTGCATTTTTTACAGATCCGGTAAATAATGTCCAGCCTGGTGACCAGGTGGTCATCGTCGAGGTGCCTATGTAATAAGATTTAGCCTGCTCAACTAATGCATCCGCATTAAATTATAAAGAACCGAAGGCAGAATGATTTTTCGGTTCAGGGTTTTCTTTGCCTTGAAAAGAAGTAATGAACAAAGCAGCTTTTTGATCTCACGAAGTTAGTTTCTAAAGGTCAGATTTTATAATTTTATCGCCGGATAAATATTATACTTCTCAAACAAGATATACCAATGAAACGATCACTAATCCTGATATTATTTTCTTTTTGCCTTGTTCCCTGGCTTTTTGCACAGAAAGAAACAACGGCTGAGCATAATTCCCGCATGCAATGGTGGCGCGAAGCCCGGTTTGGAATGTTCATTCACTGGGGCCTTTATGCCGTTCCGGCAGGGACCTGGAATGATAAGACCGGTTATGGGGAATGGATCCGTACTTCAGCAGAGATACCCCTCGAAACTTATAATTCGTTTATGCCAAAGTTCAACCCGGTGAATTTTAATGCCGATGAATGGGTGAAAGCAGCCAGAGATGCTGGCATGAAATATATTGTGATAACCTCGAAACACCATGATGGTTTCTGTATGTTCGATACCAGGCAGACCGATTTTAACATTATGAAAACACCGTTTCAGCGTGAACCTATGAAGGAGCTTGCGGCTGCGTGTAAAAAGTATGGACTAAGGTTTTGTTTTTATTATTCGATAATGGACTGGCATCATCCCGATTACCTTCCCCGCAGGGAATGGGAGAAGGACCGCGGCGTTGAGGATGCCGATTATAATAAATATGTGGCTTATATGAAGGCAGAACTTAAAGAACTTCTGACTCAGTATGGTGATATCGGAGTGCTATGGTTCGACGGGGAATGGGAATCGACCTGGAACCAGACCCGGGGTCTTGATTTATACAATTATGTAAGAACCCTTCAGCCTTCCATTATTATCAATAACCGTGTGGGCGCTGGCCGGCTTGATATGGAAGGTCTGACCAAACAGGGTATGTTCGGTGGCGATTTCGGAACTCCGGAGCAGCAGATTCCTGCCACAGGATTGCCAGGCACTGACTGGGAAACCTGCATGACCATGAACGATCACTGGGGATATAACAGCCACGACCATAATTTTAAAAGCTCAAAAGAACTGATTCGTATGCTGGCAGATATTGTCTCGAAAGGCGGCAATTACCTGCTTAATGTCGGTCCGACAGCTCTTGGCACGTTCCCTTCAGAGAGCATCGACAGGCTAAGGGATATCGGTAAATGGATGAAGTTAAATTCCGAATCGGTATACGGTACCTCGGCCAGCCCTTTGAGTTCGACCCCCTGGGGCAGGTGTTCGATGAAATCAATAAAAGGCGGCTTCAGGCTTTACCTCCATGTCTTTAACTGGCCTGAAGACGGGCAACTTATTGTCGAAGGCTGTATGAATAAAGTGAACAAGGCCTTCCTGCTTTCTTCTGCGGACCACCCAAAACTTAAAACTGGCAGAAAAAATGATGCAATCACCATTGCACTTCCAAAAGTTGCTCCCGACAGTATAAATTCTGTTGTTGTGCTCGAACTTAAGGGGGAACCTGATTTTACGAATCCGCCTGAGATCCTTGCTGATTATTCCAGCCTGATTGATTCCCTGAAGGTCACTCTCGCTTCCTCACGTCCGAATGTTAAGATAAAATTTTTGATCAGCGATTCCATCAGACCGGTTGATTCCGGCGCACTACTGTATAAAGGTCCTTTTAACCTGTATAACGAATGTACTGTAAATGCAAGGTGTTTCAGGGACGGCAAACCTGTAAGCGGGACCAGCAGCAGGTTTTTCAAACTGAAAGTACCCACAGTCGCAAGAGCAGTTTCCGATCTCAAACCCGGGCTCTCGTACAGGTATTTTGAAGGCGAATGGGACAATATACCAAATTTCAAAAAAATGCAGCAATGGGTTTTCGGAGTAGTGGATACCATCACTTTGGCTCCGAAAAAACGAAATGAAAATTTTGCAATCTATTATTTTGGTTTTATAAAAGTCCCCAGGCGGGCTTTGTACCGTTTCAGCCTTGCATCAGATGATGGGAGCAAACTCTTTCTTGACGAACGGTTATGGATCAATAACGACGGTCTTCACGGAATTCAGGAAAAGAGTGCGGAAGTAGGAATGAATGCAGGATATCACGCCATCAGGGTTGAGTACCTTCAGCGTACCGGAAGCGCCGATCTGCAGCTTTATATAGAAAGCCGGGGAATGCCAAAAACCCCCGTAAGGAAAGAAACTCTGTTCCATGAGTAAACGATCAGTTTGCCTGGGACTGGCCCTACTTCTGCTGTTAGCCTCAAAAGGCTTGTTTGCCGTTGAGAAGACAGGCTGGCCTTCAGCATTTTTCATGGGATGGGATTGCTCAGTACGGGGAGGTGGTTTCGTTTATCATTCTCCTGAACCGGATGTGAGAACTTCACTGTTGGTGCGTTCTGAAGATTCATTGCAATTCATCGAGTGGGAGACAGAGAAAGTACCTTCAGGACTTTCTTCAGATTCTTCTCAATTTATATGGATGTTCGGGATGGATGCAAATCCTGACAGCCATTCCTATAAGCTGTTCCTGAACGGAAAATATTGCCTGGAATTTTCAAATCCACCGGTTTCAGATAAACAAAGATGGACAGTGAACGGGGCTGACGGAATATCCCTGACCTTCAGTCCTGTAATGCTCGATAAATACAATGATCCCATGGGCTATGCCTTTCTTACCGTGCCGTCAGCGCTTATCAGAAAAGGCGAAAGGCAGAGCCTGAAAGTAAGCGGGGAATCGGCAGGCAGCCGTACCTGGTATATGACATTTGAAACAGGCGTGGCAGAAAAAACCACCCTGGACCAGCAGGACGCACTCATCCGCGGAGCTGATAACATAAATTATTTTTCTGTCATTGCAGAGTTTATCCATCCCGGAGATCCTGTAAAGACGACTATTGAGCAGAACGACGGGAAGATCAGCCGGCTCACTCTTCTTCCTGGCTATAATAAAATCAGGCTTCTCTTTCCGGAAACAGCCGTGGGACAGAAACAGAACCTGAAGATCAGCATAGAAGGAAGGCCTGATGTCCAGAAAGAGATTACTTTGCATCATATCAGGCCGTGGAAGATCTTCTTCGTTCAGCATACACATACCGATATAGGGTACACCAGGCCACAGACCGAGATCCTTCCCGAACACCTCAGGTATATCGATTATGCGCTGGATTATTGCGACCAGACCGATTCTTTTCCTGATGCGGCCAGATTCAGGTGGACTTGCGAAACTTCCTGGGCGCTGAACGAATATCTTAAAACCAGGCCTGCTTCGCAGATCGGGCGTTTGAAACGCAGGGCCTCGGAAGGCAGGATAGAGCTCACGGGCTTGTACCTGAATTCTTCCGACCTGGCCGATGAAGCCAGCATTGCAGCCTCACTTCAGCCTGTTAACTATTTCCGCAGCCTGGGCTTTAGGGTGAAAGCTGCGATGCAGGATGATATTAACGGGGTTCCCTGGTGCCTGGTTGATTACCTCAGCGGCGCAGGTATTGACTACCTGAATATGGGACAGAATACCGACAGGGCATTGAGGCCCTTTGGCCGGCCCACTACTTTCTGGTGGGAAAGCCCCTCAGGCAGGAAAATTATCGTAAACCGCCCAGAACATTATATGTGTGGCAATACCCTGGGTATCATCAATAATACGGAGTCACTCGAGAAAAACCTGTTCAGGCACCTGGCTGAAATTTCAGGCAAGGGATATCCTTTCAATGAATATGCCATACAATTCAGCGGATATCAAACCGATAACTCGCCTCCTTCAACAACGGCCTGCAATATCGTTAAAGAATGGAATGAAACGTACGTTTGGCCTGAACTGCGGCTGGCTACAGTCTCTGAATTTCTTGACCAGGTTAAAGAAAAGCATGCTTCGGAACTGCCGGTTGTGCGGGGAGCCTGGCCCGACTGGTGGATCGACGGATTCGGATCGGCCGCGCTTACTACAGCCTATGCAAGAATGGCCCATGCTGACTTTATTGCGAATAACGGGCTGATGGCCATTGCCGGGATCATGGGCTCTGAAACGGGCCGGCATATTTGGGACCTCCATCAGCAGATTTTTGAAGACCTGGCTTTCTATGATGAACATACCTTTGGCGCAGCCGAAAGCATTTCTGACCCTTTATGCGAAAACAGTGTAGTCCAGCTTGGCGAAAAACTTTCATACGTTTGGGAGGCCGTGAAGAAAAACAGGATACTGCGTGAGGAAGTCATGGGTTGCGTACAGGATTATCTGCCGTCTTTTCAAAAAGCAGCTTCTGTTTCGGTAATCAATACACTTAGCTGGAACCGGAGCGGGAATGTGAACATGTATATCGATCAGCAGTTACTCCCGGCCGACAGGCAGTTCAGAATGATTGATGACGAAAATAACGAAGTGAAAATACAAGTCTCGGGTGAACGGCCCGAAGGCAATTATTGGACTGTTTTTGCCCGCAACCTACCACCTATGGGATACAATACATACCGCATCCTGGTTTTGAATGAACCATTCATGCACCCGGTCCTGTCGAAATTTACAGGGAGCCTCGAGAACCAGTGGTATGTTTTAAAAATTGATGAGGATTCGGGCAGGATAATCAGCCTGTACGATAAAGACATTCATCGGGAACTTGTTGATAAAGCTGCGCAATATGGCTTCGGGGAATTTATTTACGAGACCCTCGGAAAAAACCGGGAGCAGATCTCGAAGGGGCACCTTGAAGAATATAAAAGAAAAACTTGGGGAAACATCAAAGTTTCCGGTGTAACCAAAGGGCCGGTGTGGACAAGTTTAACACTTACAGGCCAGCTTCCCGGTTGCGCAACCAGCGACGGGATACAATGCGAGATCAGGCTTTACAGCACTGAGAAAAAAATCGAGTTCAGGTATTCGATGAAAAAAATTGCGGTCACTGACCCGGAAGGAGTGTATGTTTCTTTTCCCTTCAGAATGAACAACAAAAACAAGCTGTCTTATGAAGTCGCAGGGGCCGTGGTCGAGGCTGGAAAAGATCAGATTAACGGATCAGCCACAGATTGGCAGGGGATACAGAATTATGTTTCGCTTAACGATGACAGCTGCGGCGTGATTTTTGTTTCGCCCGAGATCCCGATAGTACAACTTGGAGATCTCAACCTCGGCAAGTTCTCAGCTGTTGTTCAGAAACCGGCCCCTGTGATCTATTCCTGGGTCCTGAACAATTACTGGACTACCAATTTCCTGGCGAGCCAGGAAGGGGAGTTGAGGTGGAGTTACCAGATCACCTCAGGCTTTTCAGTGGCGAACGACGAAGCTGCACGTTTCGCCTGGGCTTCCCGTGTGCCTTTGCTTGCCAGGGTCTTGCCCCCGGCTGGCAAGGATAATAACAAAGCGACAAAGAAAGCCTTTATGGCGAATATTCCGCAAAACGTTTTACTTTTGAATGCTTTACCTGCCAATGATCATAAGGGTGTGCTGTACCAGCTGCGTGAAACCGCTGGCCAATCAGCCACTTTCGACCCTTTGTCGCTGCTGAAAACAGACGATTCAGATCCGGCGATAAAGAAGAAAAACATCAGGGCTTCCAGGGTGAATGTTCTTGGCGAAGAAATTTCGCCGCTTCCGGGAGAACTGAAGATCGCAGCTTTTGAAACAGTATTTATCAAACTGTCATGGAATGAATAATAAAAGTTATCTGGTACTCGATGATGGTACCAGGCTGGAGGGGAAACAATTCGGTGCCGACTGTTCAGTTGCAGGGGAAGTGGTGTTCAATACAGCCATGACCGGTTATCCCGAAAGTCTTACCGATCCTTCCTACAAGGGACAAATCCTGGTACTTACCTTCCCGCTGATCGGGAACTACGGAGTGCCCCGCGATCGCTTTGAAAAAGGGCTTTCGAAATTTTTTGAATCGGACCACGTGCATATCACCGGTCTGATCATCTCTGATTATTCAGTGAATTACAGCCACTGGAATGCTATGAAAAGTCTTTCCGACTGGCTCAGCGAAAATAACATCCCGGGATTATACGGGATCGATACCAGGGCGCTGACAAAACACCTTCGCGAAAAAGGAACCATGCTGGGTAAGATCATTTCCTCCTCAAAAGGTGAAGTCGATTTCCATGATCCCAATAAAGAAAACCTCGTGGCGATGGTCAGCATCCCAAAACCCCAGGTTTATCAGGGGAATGATCAAAAAATTATATTGGTTGACTGCGGGGTGAAGAACAACATACTTCGTTGTCTTATCGACCTTGGTGTTACCGTAAAGAGGGTGCCATGGGATTATGATTTTACGAATGAGGATTATCAGGGACTGGTACTCTCGAACGGTCCGGGCGATCCCCAGCTGTGCGCCCCAACCATCATGCACCTTGCAAAAGCGCTTGAGAGGGATACGCCGGTATTTGGGATTTGCCTCGGGAACCAGCTGCTATCGATTGCAGGAGGTGCCCGAACTTATAAGCTCAAATATGGCCACAGGGGATATAACCAGCCAGTGTTAAAGGTCGGTACGAACCGGGCATACATAACAAGCCAGAACCATGGCTTTGCTGTGGATAATGAAACCCTGGGAGAAGAATGGGAACCTTATTTTATTAATCTCAACGACAACACTAATGAAGGGATCCGGCATAAAACAAAACCCTTCTTCTCCACCCAGTTTCATCCCGAAGCTTCGGGCGGTCCCAATGATACAAAGTTCCTGTTTGATGAGTTTTACAGATTGATCGAGAAAGGCAATAAGAAATGACAACAAGCCCGGTAACAGAAAAAATACAAAAAGTGATCATTCTTGGCTCAGGCGCACTGAAAATAGGTGAAGCCGGAGAGTTTGACTATTCAGGGTCCCAGGCACTGAAGGCGCTGAAAGAGGAAGGGATATCGACGGTTCTGGTCAACCCGAACATTGCCACGATCCAGACATCCGAAGAGATCGCCGATAAGGTTTATTTTCTACCTGTCACTCCCGATTTCGTTGAAAGGGTGATTGAGAAAGAGAAACCCGATGGCATACTGCTTTCATTTGGCGGGCAGACTGCCCTGAATTGCGGGATCAAGCTGTTTCAGACCGGTGTGCTTGAAAAATATCATGTAAGGGTTCTTGGAACCCCCGTTCAGACCATCATCGATACTGAAGACAGGGAAAGGTTTATTGAGAAACTGCAGGAGATAGGCGTTAAGACCCCCTCCAGTTTTGCAGTGGATTCAACGGAGTCAGCCCTGGATGCAGCTTCCAAAATCGGGTACCCTGTAATTATCAGGGCTGCTTTTACTCTTGGAGGACAAGGGAGTGGTTTCAGCGGAGATGAAGAAGAATTGAAAGTGGCATCCGCAAAAGCATTTTCCTATTCTCCCCAGATTCTCGTTGAAGAATCGCTCAAGGGATGGAAAGAGATAGAATACGAAGTTGTGCGCGACTGTTACGACAACTGTATCACCGTCTGCAATATGGAGAATTTTGATCCCCTGGGGATTCATACAGGCGAAAGTATCGTCGTCGCTCCTTCACAAACCCTCACAAATGCCGAGTATTATAAGCTCAGGGACCTTTCGATCAAGGTCATCAGGCATCTCGGCATCATAGGCGAATGCAATATACAGTATGCACTTAATCCCGATTCCGAGGAATACCGTGTGATAGAGGTCAATGCCCGTCTGTCGAGGTCATCAGCCCTGGCTTCAAAGGCAACAGGCTATCCCCTGGCTTTTGTGGCGGCCAAACTGGGCCTTGGCTACGGCCTCCATGAGTTGAAAAATTCGGTGACCAAAGTCACAAGCGCTTGTTTTGAACCCGCCCTTGACTATATCGTAGTAAAGATCCCCCGCTGGGACCTGGGTAAGTTCAGCGGGGTTTCGAAACAGATCGGTTCCAGCATGAAAAGTGTAGGCGAGATCATGGCGATCGGCCGAACTTTTGAAGAGGCTATTCAGAAGGGACTGCGGATGATAGGGCAGGGGATGCACGGCTTTGTAGGGAATAAGGACCTGGAAGTTGAAGCTATTGAAACCGAACTTACCGAACCCACCGACATGAGGATCTTCGTGATCGCCCAGGCTCTTGAAGCCGGGTTTACGGTCGACAGAATATGCGAACTCACCCGCATTGACCGGTGGTTCTTATACAAGCTTCAGAATATTTTCCGGCTCAGCCAGTCCCTGTCACACACAGCCTCCCTGGAAGAGCTGCAGGATGATCTTCTGAAAGAAGCGAAACGTCTCGGATTTTCCGATTTCCAGATCGCAAGACTGATATTGAAGCATGATAAGACCGAGGTCGGCAAAGATATGCTTGTAGTGAGGGAACACAGGATCAAACGTGGCATCCTGCCAGTGGTCAAGCAGATCGATACTCTTGCCGCGGAGTACCCGGCGGTCACCAATTATCTTTACATGACTTATGGCGGAACTGAACATGATATCGATTACAAATCCGATGCCTCATCCCTGCAAAGGGCAGTCATTGTGCTGGGTTCCGGAGCCTACCGTATCGGCAGTTCCGTTGAGTTTGACTGGTGCAGTGTGAATGCTTTGACGACAGTGCAAAAAGCAGGTTACCGTTCAGTAATGATCAACTACAACCCCGAGACCGTAAGCACCGATTACGATCTTTGCGACCGCCTGTATTTTGACGAGCTGTCATTTGAAAGGGTGATGGACATCATCACTCTTGAAAATCCGGCCGGTGTGATCATCTCGATGGGCGGACAGATCCCGAACAACCTTGCGCTAAGGTTGCATGCCCGGGGGGTTCCTGTACTCGGAACCTCCCCGGTTGATATTGACCGGGCCGAAGACAGGCATAAATTCTCAACCCTGCTAGATACACTGGATATCGACCAGCCGCGCTGGCAGGAGCTTACGAACCTTGAAGACATCCTGGAATTTGCAGAAAAGGTAGGGTTCCCCGTTCTTGTAAGGCCTTCTTACGTGCTTTCGGGGGCTGCGATGAATGTGGTTTCCAACATCAACGAGCTTGAATACTTTCTGAAACTTGCAGCAAAAGTTTCGAAGGAACATCCTGTGGTGGTTTCCGAGTTCATACAGGAAGCAAAAGAGATCGAGATCGATGCCATTGCAAGAAAAGGCGAGATCATCGTATATGCCATCTCAGAACATGTTGAATTCGCCGGTGTTCATTCGGGCGATGCAACCATAGTCTTCCCGCCCCAGAAATTGTATATTGAAACCGTGAGAAGGATCAAGAGGATCAGCCGCGATATAGCAGGTTCGCTTAATATCACAGGGCCTTTCAACATACAGTTCCTGGCAAAGAACAACGACATCAAGGTGATCGAATGCAATCTTCGGGCTTCACGCAGTTTTCCTTTCGTTTCGAAGGTCCTAAAAACAAACCTTATCGAAATCGGCACACAGGTCATGCTGGGACTGCCTTTCGAGAAGCCAGATAAATCCCTTTTCGACCTTGACTATATCGGGGTGAAAGCGCCGCAGTTTTCTTTCTCCAGATTAAGCAAAGCCGATCCCGTGCTTGGTGTCGATATGGCTTCAACAGGAGAAGTTGGTTGCATAGGCGACACTTTTTCGGAAGCCATACTCAAATCGATGCTTTCGGTGGGGTACAGGATCCCCGGTAAAAATATCATGCTTTCGACCGGGCCTGCAAAGGCCAAGACCACCCTGCTCGAAGGATGCCGCAAACTGTTTGAACTTGGGTATAATCTTTATGCCACTCCCGGGACCGCTGAATTCCTGATATCTTTCGGGATCCCTGCAACCGTGCTTCACTGGCCCGATGAAAACCTCGAACCCAATATTCTCGGTTATCTCAGGGAGCGTAAAATCGACCTCGTGATCAATATACCGAAGAACCTGTCGCGTACGGAACTGAACAACGACTACCTGATCCGCCGAACCTCGGTTGATTACAATATCCCTCTTATCACTAATGCCAATCTGGCCAATGCCTTCATCATGGCATTCTGCACTCTGAAGCTGGAAGACATTGAGATTAAAAGCTGGGATGAATATTAAACGCTGAGTAAAGGTCTGGCCGGGGGATTTAATTATGCAGGAAATTCCATTCAGGCCTCGTTGAAGGTGTGCGTTTACGGGAATACTCTTTCATTTTCAGGATGATTTCAGGATGCAGGTTAACCACATTGATCTTTTCTCCCGGATCCCGTGAAAGATCATACAACTCGAACTTTCCCATAGGTTCCTTGATCATATCCTTTCTCAGCGCTTTCCAGTTTCCTGCCCTGATTGCCTGATTGCCTCCTTTACTTGAATATTCCCAGTAAAGGAATTCGTGCTGAGGGAGGTTTTTTGCACCAAAAAGAACAGGGGCAAAGGAGATACCGTCGATTTCATGAGGTATGTCAATATGCGCCAGTTGTGCCAGGGTTGGCATAATATCCCAGAAGGCATAAGGAATCGAACATACCTGGTTGGCTTTGATCTTCCCGGGCCACGATGCAATAAACGGAACCCTGATGCCTCCTTCATAAAGGCTTCCTTTTCCGCCTCTGAACGGGCTGTTGCTTCTGAAAAAATCAGGATCGGCTCCTCCCTGGCTGAACGTGGCCCCATTATCGCTTGTAAAGATCACAAATGTATTCGAATCCAGATGGTTCTCAGCCAAAGCCTGAAGTATCATGCCCGTTGCTTCGTCCAGGGCGCTTATCATTGCGGCATAGGTCGCATGCGGGTAAAACACCGGCAGGTATCCCATTTGCCCGGTATAAGGTTTGTCGTTCATCAGGTCGCTGTATATGCCCAGATAGCTATCGGGCACCTGCAATGCCAAATGCGGCAGGGTATAACTCATCATCAGGAAGAAAGCAGAATCTTTATGCGACTTGATAAAATGAACCGCTTCTTCTGTAAAAAGTTCCTCGGCATAGGAAGTCCCCTGGTATTTTTTATAAGCCCCTGGATCTGCCGGATTTCCGCTGAGCTTCTGCTGAGCGCTGAAATCTGGATTCCCGGTGATGAACTTTTTATTGTTGGACCAGAGGTAGGATGGATAATGGTTATGGGCATGGCGCTGGCAAAGATATCCGAAGAAAAAATCAAAACCCTGTTCGTTAGGAATTCCCGTGGAACCCGGGCCCCCGAGTCCCCATTTTCCTATGCAGGCCGTCTTGTATCCAGCCTGTTTAAGCATACGGGCAAGTGTAAAAGTATTCGTCTCAAGCGGGGCCTGCCCCAGGTATTCTTCCCATTTTCCTATCTCGAGGTTGTCGCGTATCTGGGCATGCCCGGTATTCACGCCTGTGGCCAGGCAGCAGCGCGATGGAGCGCATACCGTGCTTCCCGAGTAAAAATCAGTAAACCGTATTCCCTGATCAGCCAGTTTATCAATATGCGGGGTACGGATGATCTTTTGCCCGTAACATCCGGTTTCTCCGTATCCAAGGTCATCAGCAAGAAGGATAATGAAATTAGGTCGTTTATTTTCTTTCTTATGTGTCTGGCTGATGGCATCTTCGTTGTATGCCAGGCACAGAATAAACAGGGCAAGACTGAGAACCGGGGTTCGCATGGGGAATCTGAAGGATTTGGATTGCTAAAATACCTATTTTTGCTGCATGAAGATGAAGACCATTCAAAAACTGACCCTGTCTTTTCTCCTGCTGATGATGATAATATCATGCGATGTTACAAGACAGACAAAAACTGCCATCAATCTTGCAAATTGCGAGTTCAGGCTTGTTTCGGCCGAGAACATCAATGTTGCAGGAATACCTGTAGATACTTATACCTCGGTGAAAGACCTGGGCGTTGCCGATTTTGCCATGTTCATGGGAGCGCTTACACAGCCCGAACTGCCTTTGTCCCTTCAGCTCAACATTGAAGTGAAAAATCCAAACCCTGCGCCTGCAGGGATAAACAGCATCGAATACATCATTTTTATTGATGACATCCAGATGATTCAGGGCTCATATATGAAGCCCATCACTGTGCTCCCGTCCTCATCAGCAATAATCAATGTTCAGTTGAATACCGACCTTAAACAGGCCTTGAAAGGAAAAACGATGGACGCTATTCTGAACTTTGGATTTAACCTGGCAGGAGTAGGGCATGTGCCCACACGATTTAAAATAAAACTTAAACCCAGTATACTTGTAGGCAGCACCCTCTTATCTTACCCCGGATATATCACGGTGAGAACTGAATTCAATAACGGGAGTATTTCACAATAGATAAGTCTTTTTATTACGATTGATCGTTATACGCATCACTGTTTGCCGGGCCTGTTATTAATTGATCTCATTGCTCAATTATTTTGATTGCACCGATGTCTAATAAGGCATCAAATAAATTAGCTGCCCCGCCATGTTCGATCATCTTTCCGTTTTTTATTTTATCAATATTAACGCCCGTTACACAAATTCTTTTCCCGGTAGGCTTTATACCCATCCAGTTACCGTTATGAGTACCAGTCATGGTATAACATGTAGCAACCAGATCACCTTCAGCGATTTGATAATCAATCCTTAAATTAAGGTCTGTATAATTTTCCCGGACACCCTGAATATGTTTTATTGCACCTTCAATACCAGGCCTGCTGGTTTCATTTTGAAATACTTCAGTATAGTTCTCTGAGATAAATTCGGAAATGCGGGAAACATTACCTGTATTAACAACTGTTTCGTAATAATCTTTAACAAGAGATTTATTACTGTTTTCCAATTTGCCCATAAGAAAAAATATGAAGTGTCACATTTAATTTTGTATAAGCTTATTTTGTAGTGGTTAAATGGATGTCGTACACCGATTATTTTCTGCATTTTATAATATAGCCTTTATTGTTGGTATTGTAGGTAATATCTTCGAATCCAGCTCTTTTTAATTCAGTAACAACCTGATCTATTGAATATTTATTAAAAATACCATCTTTCGTAAATTTCTTTTTATTAATAAAGTCGATATTTGCCATAAACATGCAAAATACACCACCTTCTTTCAGTCCTGTTCTTATTTTTGAAAATGGTTCAGACAAATTATTCCAGAAATAGATAACATGCACGCAGAACACTTTATCATATTGATCTGGCTTTATTTCCACCTCTAAAAAATTTCCAAAATTCAATTCGACCTTCTTCTGTTTGATATGTTCTTCATTCCTTTTTGTTGCTTCTTTGAACATTAATTCCGAAAAATCAATTCCCGACACGAAACAATCATAACTTGATGATATCCTGTTCACTCCAAGTCCATGACCATACCCTATCTCCAGTATTCTGTCATTTTTTTTGATATCCAGTTCAGGTATCATTATATCATAATCCGGGCCGTTCCCCTTTATCATTAATATTGAAATTATTTTCCCCAATAACCCTGTGGGTTTTTTAAACTGATTACCTATTAACCTGAGCATATCTGTTATCATTAAATGTTGCACATTACCCGCTTTCAGCCTCAGTGAGGGCGATAGCAGGTTTTTTATTAAGGTTACTTTTGATGTTTCGTGGCCCCAACTACTCTCAATACAAAGATACCCTGCATTATATTCTGCCGGCTTGTGAGTGGCAGGTTAAATTTCAATCCCGTTTAACCCTTTCCCAATTCTCAATTTTTCCTTTAATGATCTTAAAAACCGGGTGTGGCATTATAGTCTTAGTTTCTTTAAGTTTTTTATATAAATTAAGATCCCTTTTTTTTAATTTGAACAATAAATGTTCGAATTCGAAAATGATTTGTCCCTCACTGACTTTAAGGAATAATGAAAGAATTGGTTTTCTGAATTTGGTACTGTCAAAATTAAATTGCCGGTCAACAGCTTCATTATAAACAATACTTAAATATTGGTTAATTGCGGCAAGCGGAGTTTGGGAGTTTTTAAAGCGGTCAAGTTGCGGATGATTAAGATAGCCAACGGTTTTACCTTCTAAAACATTCTTTGCTAAAAGAGCTTCACGCCAAAGAGCAACAAGACCCTTTGAATCAAGATATTTAGGATGAATGGACCAGATTCTCATTTTATATTTTCTTCAATAAAGTGTTTCGGTTAATTGATAATTTTTGTCCGTGTTTTCTTTTGTATAAAATTGTCAGAATAATTGCAGATGCAATTGTCAATCCTCTGAATATGTTAGAGGTTGTGTTTCCTAATGCATTGTCACTAATATTGAATAAATCCCAGGATAAATTCATTAGGGTATGTAGAAAAACAGGGACCCATAAATTATAATCCCATTCAACGAAAAGCCATGCAAAAAATATTGCGCCTAAAAAGGTGGTTATAAAAATTCCGGTCATTGTTGCAATGTTCTGGCTTTGATATAAGTGTGCAGCTGCGAATACGATTGCTCCAATAATTATTGAAGGAAGAAATCCAAGTTTTGTGTTCCTGAAAATCTGACCGAATAAGAACCCCCTGAAATAAAGCTCCTCAAAAAGTCCAGCTAAAATAGTACCTGCAATCAGGTTTGAGATGATAATTTCAGTATTGAATTTATAAAAAATAAATCCACCGATAAACATTGGAATTGTGAATATCGTAGCAAGTATAAGTCCTTGCAAAATGTTTTTTGATAGTCCTAAATTATTAAAAACCTTATAGTTGTTATTAATAACGCAAGTTCCTGTAAATATCGGAACACCAATGATGATATAAGTTATAAAATAGCTTAATAGTCTGTAATTAAAAAACTTATCGATGAGTTGCATTATTCTCGCGAAGTTCTCAAATGCGATATAATACACTAAAAAGCAAAATAACGTAATGATTATATTTTTTATCGTTCTGTTCATTGTTGCAGTTTTTTCATAATTATCGCTAAAGTTCGGCCGCAGAACGCAGCAAAGGCATCTCCATTTTAACAATGGCCACTAAAGTGAGGTCTTTAAACGCATCAAAGGCAGCGTCTTTGAAAAACACAAATGCAATAGCTTTGTCATGGTCAGAGGCTTGTCAGGGTTAGTAGTTCAATTCAGAAATTATGTGATCAAAACCAGGTTTGTTTCTTATACTCTGAATATTCATTACCGAATTTTTCAGTCAACACTTTTTCTTCCTGATTAATTCGTTTTATTTGAAGGAAAATTACGAGAACCAAAATAATAATAAGGGGAAACGTCTGTGTTATGAATATTATCCCTAATAAGAATATGATTCCAAAAAGGTAAATAGGGTGACGTATTTTCTTATAAATTCCTGTTTTCACAAGTTTATTCGCTTCTGCAGATAACTGAAACGAGCCCCGAAGTTGTATTCGTGCAATCGTGAACAATATTATGGAAGGAAGCAATAGGAGCATACCTATATAGGAAAAGATGTTTAGCGGTCTATCTGGCTTGAGATAAAACCAAAGGAAAAAAAATAGAAATATAAAAACCAGCACTAAGGTCAGGTAGTTGAACAAATAATTTCTAGTTTGTAATTTCATTGTTGATGTTTTTAAGTATTAACCCTGATGTTTCGCTTGCATCTGCAATGCGGACTTTTACTTGTCGTTTCTTCTCTTTCCGACGATAGCAGGCCGGGCAGACGTGGGACGGCCTGGGTTGGGTCCGGGCATTGTCGGCTGACGGCTCGTTAGCAACGGTGGATTATTTTATCGTTTTATAATCATTGGTTTAAATTATTACCAAACATATGGAATAATCTTATATCGTGTTCTATCAGAATATTCAAGGTAACCCTTCAATTCATTTTTCAGAGTTTTATCTTCCAAAATTGTCCTTGTTATAAACAGGATGATCAATATACATATTGGTATTATGCTCCAATCTGAACCAAAGAGCAACGGAAAGCCTATTGATTGAATGATCGAGCCAAGGTAAGCAGGATGTCTGACTATTTTATATAACCCGGTATCACAAACAATATGTTCTCTGTTGGTTTGAATTCGGACCGTACTTGAAAAAAACTTATTTTGCTTTTGACCAATGAGAAAAATAAGTTGTCCTGCAATGGTTAGTATTATCCCTAAGAGATACATGCTCCAATGAAATTCAGGAGACCAATGATAACGGCCAGAATCAAATCCTGCGACCATATACATTGAGATTGTTGCGATAAAAGATAATCCCAATATTGCCTTATCCCATTTCTTTGTGCCTTCTCCCGGTGATGAACGTTCGCTTAACAAGTCATTGTCTACCCGAAGAACAGTGTAATTTAATAAAAACATGACCAGACCAATTATCAAATAAATCAGTCCCTGCCAATAATCTAACCGCCCTGCACTAATAAACAGGATTGCAAAAAATACCAACGTGCCAATAAAATGTTTCATCAGATATTTTACCTTCATGGCTGGATAATGAAATTTCGTGTTAATGTTGTTTCCCTTTGCAAAGTTGCTGATGTTGTGCAGCTATAAGAAGTTGTCGATTTCGAAGCACAAAACTGTCTGCCAGCACCGAACTTGATACGAAGCACAAAGCTTCATTTAACCACTGAACTGCCAATTTCCTGCAGGTGCTGTTAGCGGTAGTATTTCTATCCACAGCCTTCTTTCAATTTATCTATATCAAAGTCTTTGGGAACAGGAATGGTTTTGATGAAGTCAAGCCAATCTGTTTCCAATTGTTTGATTGAAAAACCATAGATTGAATTGAAGTTTTCAAATCCGCCTGTCCATAGTAGTTTTATTTTATCTACACCGTATTTTTCATAGAGGTATTTGAATATCCCCGCACTTTCGATATAGGCGATCACATCATCCTTTTTTTGCTGGTTATTAAAATTCATAATCAGGCTGTCCAGGGGGAATAATTTCTTTTGTTGAAGAAAATAGGCATTAATTGAATACATGGGATTGTCATAAAAACAAAAGTTATCGGTATAGGTTGCTCCTCCTTCATCAAGTAATCTGTATTTGGTATGACCCCAAACCTCATATGAAATGAGATGAAAAATTTCGTGCTTGAATTGTGGACGGATATTCTGGTTGTAAACAAAAAACACCATATCATGTCCTTGCGCGGCACTACCTTTTGCTTTGTAACCAATCACTTTTTGCATTTCCTCCTTGCTGTCAACTGCAAGCAAATAGATGCCATTCGTATAGGCTGAAACATTCAATACAGACAGTATCCGGCTGTATGCAAGGTTTAATTCCTTCTTTATATTTTCAATATGTGAGGAAGCATAGGAGCTGTCTTTAAAATAAATCCGAAACGATTTGTAATTAACAGACGACAACGAGATAGTATCATTGGCTATAAATCTTTTAACATAAGATGAGGGTTGCCTGAATATAATTTGTTGGCTAAAACAACTGGCAATTGACACAAATATCAAAAATAATGTCACTTTTAATGTTTTCATACTTGTTTATTTTATTAAAATTACCACTAATATCGATCGCTGGTCGCAGGAAAGGCAAAGCCTTTAAAAAGGGGTAAAACCCTTGTCTTGTTGCGGTCAGCGAATTGTTGGCAGTAGTACCTTATTACAATGTGCATTTGGCAAGTTTCCAATTTTCATCTTTACCTCTATTAAGAAAATATACCTCACCATCATAGATTTCCATCTTTTCAGGAAACAGAATTGGTATCACAGTTCCCCGCATTATTTTGCCGGTCTCAAGATTAATCCGGTTAATCCTGATCATCCCGTTTTTAGAGTAGGTTGCATAAACATTATGGTTAAATTCATCTTCAAGAATTGCATTGCCCCATCGCCAGCCTGAATCTGACAGGCGGACAGAACTCAGAGTGTCGAATTTTGGTACAGACTCCTTGTGAAAGGTAATTGGAATAATCTTCCTGGTTTTGCCATTGATATCCATCATTTCAAGAACATCGTCACCAAAATTGAAGAAGGCTATCTTGTCATCAGCTACTTTTATAACCGGAAATCTCATGTTATAGAATTCAAACTGATAGGCCCTTTCGTCAAAGTTATTCATGTACTGTCCCAATTTAGGGCTTTTACCAACATCTGCTGCAGCGAGATCCCCGTTTTCATCCCCTGAAGGAATCTGACTCCCAATTAAACCATTCCACTTATCGTAGAAAATCCGATCATCCATTTTTTCACTGGATTTCTTTTCGTTAAAGTATTTCCTGATATATTTTTTACCAATGCCCTTCTGATAAAATCCAATTGCCATTCCCAATCCGTTTACCTGTATCTCCTGAAAATAAAGACGATTTGATATTTGAAAAATAAACGGCTTGACAATTCTTTCCAATGAATCGATAGTGGTCCTGTAAGGAATATCAAGTGTTTTATCATTCATGTTATAAACAACCTGGTAGGCATAATCAGTTTTTGAGATATAATGGATATTTGACAGGAAATCCTTATACAGCCTGGAGGGGGGGGCATCAGGCATGGATGAAACAACTAAGGTATCTCCCGACCTGTTAAGAAGAACCAGTTCAGATTTTGTTAAACGAGCGCGAAAGATCAGTAAAAGTACATTGTCGCCCATAAGCTCGTAATCCAGTACAGAATAATCCTGATTTTTAAAAAGGAAAGAGTAATTCTGTGAAGTGACATTAACTTCTTTAAGGGGATATGACCTGGACCTTAACAGAAATTCAAGCTGATTTTTAGGAAGTTCCGTTATTTTATAATTTTCCTCTTCGTACGCGATGCATGAAAATATAAGGATTGTCGGAAATTTATCAAATTTTATCGAGAACCGGCCATTATTATCTGTTGCAGTTCCAATAGTTGTCCCAAAGATTTTAATATTTACATCCGGGATTGGTTTTAAAGTCTGTTCATCTTTAACAACCCCTTTAATAATAATTGTCTGAGAGGAAAGGGTAGGCTGGAAGAATAAAAGGAAAATAGCAGTAAACGCATTTAATCCCTTAAAAGTAATACTAAGGTTCATTTTATTTTTCAAAGCATTTTTTCCAGGTTGTTCGTTTTAGCATGGGCATTACTGCCGGGTGCTGGCTTTATTGATTTATTCCTTATGCAGCAGAAGATATTCTCTTTTTAAAATATTGTCGTTTTTTTGTAATCTATATAAGAAGAAAACCTTTCCAGCAATTCTTTTTCTTCTAAGTATCTCCAGAATAAAACATTTGCAATAAAGACAAATGCAAGAATGAAAGCATAAACAGCTCCGAAGTAAATCGGCAGACCGATTAGCCAAAGAATGAAACCTAAATACATCGGATGCCTGATTTTTGAGAAAATTCCTTTGGTTATCAAATCCCCTTCATAGCTTTCAAAAGTTTTAATGAGGAATAAAGCCATTAAAAATATAATCAATCCTATACCTACAAATGAAATACCTATATACCTGATAATATTGGTAAGCTCAATCCTGTGGATATCATTAGCGCATAATAAAACCCACGATACCCATAATAATGCCATATTGGTAAAAATGATCACAAGAGTGAGTTGATTTGCTTTTATAATCTTTTTATGTTTTAAAATCTCATAAATAAATCTTATAATGTTGCAGATGATGCAAACTATAACTGCAATCAGAAATATTTTTTCCGCCATAATTCTATTTATTAAAGGTTTGTTTAACAAATATATAGTTAATTATTAGCTCTATTACTGCCATGCGCCCAGGATAAAACCCGACACAGCAATAGCTATAAGTTGATTTCCGGTTCGAAGCAGAAATAATCTGAAAGGGATTTTCTCCCAAACCAATTCGCCGCTTTCCATTGGCACTACGAAACCAATCCAGGTGAGAAGACCGATAAAGAGGCCACTAAAACCAGTGTTTGAGTCAGTAAGTTTGATAAGAATGACCAATACAAAAACCATCAGCAGATGACCTATTAAACCTGGTATAAGCCATTTTTTTGCAGGTTTAAGTTCTTTGCCGGTTATCCTGGACCATTCTTTTCCAAACAATTCAGGGCGAAACCAGATTAGTCCTATCACTATGTGAACTATCCATACAACAAGAATTGCTAAGTAGTTGATGTCGGAAAATTGAAATTTACTCATAGTTATTTTCCCCCATTATTTAATAAGCAAATTACTTGACCTTTACTTTTGAAAAAGGAATTAACATAGGAACTTCCTCTTGATATTTGACGTAGGTATCGCCGAATTCCAGAACAAGTTTTTTTTCTTCAAGTATGGCTCCTATAATAACATAAATAGTAAGTATTGAGTTCACAATTATATTGGATAATGTATGAATTTGACACCACAGATAAACGATTAATGCGAAGTACATTGGATGCCTCATAATTCCTAATAATCCATTTTTTTTAATTACATCCGATGGGTTTATAGTTTTTGTCTTTCTGATGTTTAAGATTTGTCGAATCCCAAAGAAAGATAATGAATCATAGTTAAAGAAGAATGCCCAAAAGAACATTATTAATGAACAATAAATAAGTACATTCCGGATAACGTTAAAGAGAAATCCATAATTTATGATTATTTTATTATCCAGTTGTGCTGTATAATTGATTAACGGAATGAGTAAAACCAATGAAATAAGTACATAAAAGAGCCGGTAGAAGGCATAATATTTTTTTAATAATTGAACCATTAGATTTGTAAATCCGATACTTATCAGGTAGCTATGAAGTGCGCAATATGCGGTCCACATTAATGCTATTAACAAATATTTCATTTTAAAGCCCTCCTTTATTGTTTTTTTACTTGCCACCAACTTGCCTCCGGAAGCTATTATGCGGGCATTAGTAGCCGTTATATATTAATTTTTCACTCATTTGACCTGGCGATAACCAGTTCGTTTATCCTGGATGCACCTTATTGCTCGGCTGCCGGCTCGTTAAGGGCGGGAAAATATTCGCTTTCTCCTGAAAACATGGGAATTAGATAATAATTTTAATAATTTATTGTTTCCAACTATTTCGATTCCAATTAATGATTAACTACGAATTTTTTTATTGAAAAAGATTTTTCGTCTGAATATTTTAGCAAATAGATTCCATTGCTCAATTGACGAGTGTCAATTGTTTCCCCGTGGAAAGTTGAATTATTATATATAAGCAGGCCTGTGTTTTTGAATATTTGAATAATTTGAGTATTGCTTTTATTTGTACTGTTTATTGCTATATCATATGAAGTTGGGTTGGGAAAAAGGGAAATAAGGCCGTCGTTTTGTATTTCCTGGATCCCTTCCCAATAATCATGGAAAGTAAAGTCATCCATCATCCAACCTTCTTTGTTTGTTTGAGTACCATCGCTTATGAAAGTGAACCTGTAAAGAAGTGTGTCAGAATATCCAACAAGGTATGTAAGGGTCATAAGTTCTTCTGAAAAATGGACCCAGCCATTTGTATTGCCGGTCAAGACAGGTTTTGGTTCGTACCAATGAAACCCATATATTGTGTCTTGGGTCAACAGGTTTATCCAGGTTAATCCATTGTCTATAGAAACTTCAATTGTTCCATAATCGGTGATCGGGTCGGTGTTAAGTTTGAAATAGAAGTCCAAAAGAAGTGATTCATTTCCACCAAACGGGCCTTGTCTTATATGTGTAATAATGAACCTTGAAGTATCATTTGAAGGATAATAATTCATTGTATCTGTCACAATGGCGCGAGTCGGTGAATGGGCGCTGTTGAATATGATTTTATTTGGAGTTCCGATTTGCCAAATATTATTTGAATTGGAAATAGTGTCAATGAACACTCGATTGTAATAAGATGGATCCTCAAAATTGAGATTCCAGTCCCATTGTCCAAATGAAGTCGCAACAGTAAATGTAAGCAACAGTAAAAGGAAATTTTTTTTCATATCAAAGCCCACTTTGATTTGAAGCAATCAGACTATTAGTTTGCGCGTCGTTATGTAAACACTATTGCCAGCCAAAATTACTATTTTGTCTAACGCCTGGCTCGCAAACGCAGCAAAGACAGCGCTTTTGCTAAGCAATTTTGCGTTAATATTGTTGAGGTTGACGGGCATGTTAAGGACAGTTAAATTTATTGAATTATCTTTTGATAAGTTATAACATCAAGGATTTTATTGAATTTTTCTCCTATTTGTTTTAAATGACCACACTTTTGATACGCACTCTTTTCAAACAATTTCAGGCTGTTTTCATTATCACCTGATATAATTGCAATTAACACCGAAATTCCATTTTCCTTCGCCACTCTTTCCAGGTGATTTAGTGCTGTTTTCCCTATCCCTTTTCCAGTGCAATCAGGTTTTAGGTATAATGAAACCTCAGCTGCTCTATCGTATGCCTGGCGTTTTTTATATTGTGATATGTAACAGAATCCGCAACATTCGTTATCTATATTAATCAGGAAAGATTTGTACTTATCGTGATTTACCGGAATAAAACTTTTAAGTTCGGATTCCGATACTTTTTCTGTATAATAAGTAGCAGTTGAATTTTCGACATAATAGTCATAGATTTCCTTGACTAATTTAAAATCGGATTCCTTTAAATTAACAAAATCAATGTTCATTTGCTCATTTTGATATTCAGGTACAATTCTTAAAATTTATTTGGCCATAACGTTCCGCCAGCAGTCGCAGTGCGGGATTTGCTTTTTGTTGCTTTTATTTTCCTTTACCGATTGCAGGTTGAGTGATTGCCAACCTCGGGAAACCGCCCTTATTGTTAGCTGCCGGCTGGTTGGGGAAATTATTATTTTATAATTTTCCATCTGATTAGGTCCCATTCCTGGCTATTCTGGCCTTTGATGATTTTTTTAACAATACCGATTCCCTTTGCCGTAAATGCTTTTATGTTGGAAGGATTCCATTTCCCTTTAGAGTCTGACTCGAAAACGGTATAAAACATATGAGATCCTACTTGCAACGAATCGATATAGTAATTCCAGGGTGGAATAGCTTTCACAAACAACACCCATTCATCCCAGGAATAATAATGACTGGGAAAGAAATTCCTCATCATACAGGATTGTTCAAGTACATCGCAATACTTGTTTTCTGAAGGGTAGCAGATGTAATACATGCAATAATATTTTCCCTGACGTTTGTCTATACCGTGTGTTGTGTGCCGGTTTTCTTATTTATCAATCCATATCTGTATTCATCACAAATCTTGTTGTTTTTAAACACCGAATTCTCAAATATACATTCTAATTTAAATCCCGCTTTTTCAAGGACTCTTTGCGAAGCTTTATTGAAATCAAATACTCCCGTGTAAATCCTTACTAATCGAAGATTATTAAATCCGTATTTTGTAATCAACTGAACTGCTCTAGCTGTTATTCCCATACCCCAAAATGGCTCTCCAAGCCAATAACCAATCTCTGCAGTCAGCTTATATATATCAGTTTGTCTTACCAGTCCGATACTGCCGGCAAATTCTCCATTAAACTCTATTGCAAATGATACTTGTGGGTTCTCTGTCTGACAATATTTAATAAAGTCAATGGCATTGTTTTCTGAGTAAGGAAATGGAATATAATCCCGTAAGTTGTCCCAAATCTTTTTGTTGTTGCATAGTTCCGCAAGTTTTTTCGAGTCAGAATCCGTGAATGGCCTGAGTTTTAATTCTTTGTCAATCAATTCCATTTTCTGTTCCTTTTTTCTGTTTCTTTAAATCTCAATCTTGTTGTAATGTCTTTTTAAATCGGCACACAACTTTCGATCCTTAACACAGCAAAGGCAGTGCCTTTGATAAGCAACATCGCGTTAGCTTTGTTTCGGTTAGCGGCTCGTTAGCGGTATGACTTTCTTTATTGGCGTTTTAATTTGGCTAAGCGGCTTCTCGTTTTTAATGCCAATAATCCACATATTACTGCCCCTAGAATAATAGAAAAAATCCAATCGTACCAATGAAAGAATTGCAGGGCTGAAATGAATGTTATTGTGCCGAGCGGCAGAAGTAAAACAGAATTTGTAATCAAACCGGGATTATAAACAGGCTTATCGGGTTGAAAAATTATTGTATGCATTAGATTGTTAATCGTTAATTCAAATAGAATCATCGAAAAACCCACCCAGGGTGCAATATTGGCAAGAATAGCGCCGATTATTACCGCCGGCCATGCGATAACAATGTTTACCTGAAATACATAGCCTTCATCAAGTGGGTAGTTGGGATCGGTTTTGGAACCAAAAGGAGTTTTTAAATTGAAAAATTCCTTAAAACTTAAAGGCGATAAAACATATTCTTCACATTCGTGAATCATTAAAAAGGGCAAATGAAGCCATAAAAGAAATTGATAGTAAGACATAGCATTTCTAAAATAAATTAGAATAACCAACAATACCGGAGCAATAAACAAGTTTGCGCTTTGCCAGAATCGATTAACTTTTTGAATATTCATAAAACCTCCTTTTAAGAATTTGAAATTATAAAGATGATTTGTAAAATGACAGTCATTTCGCCTGACGTGTGGCAATTAAAAGCAGCATAGACAGGTCTTTTACTCGAATTAAATCTAACTATCAATAATGCGAATAAATCATTCAAATTACAGACGAGATGAGACCTCCTAATATGCTACCTCCCATTACATAAATTATATTAATCAAAACATGAATACTGCTATTATTTATTTTTTTTCGAAATTTAACCGAGCTTTCTAAAATCATTAACAGCCAAAAACAAAAAAATATTAATGTTACTGGGAATAAAACGATCTTATGTAACAAAATGTAAAAGAGAGGCATTATCCATAGATCATGCAAAATTAAACCGCTGAACAGAAATGTAAATAAAGACGAAATCACACCATTAAGTTTCCTTGAAACCGGCCTATTAACATATTTTGATAAAAAATATCCAAATAATGGATTCCAATTCCTCCAAAATAACTTAAAAGATGCTGATCGAAATGATTTAATGATTGATGATTGGAGTTGCCCCAAAGCATCTGATGTCCCAACGGTCCTTTGAATATAATCTTCAACGTTCATTAAAATATTCAATTTTGCAACAATTCCCCTGAGGTTTCTCTGATAATAAAACCTACATTATGCCCCGCCGGCAGCCGCAGAAAAGGTAGAATGAATGTATCCCATTTCATTGGTTTAATTTTTGCGGTTGCTGGCATGTTGTGCCCCGTTGTTCTTTATTTTATCTTAATTAATTCATTTACTCCAATCACAATTAGGATTGCCATTGTTCCCAAAACGGTAAAATAGCCAATTGCTTTCATATTTAGTTTCATAATCCGGTTGCATCTCCACAAAATCAAAAACAGTATTGTTAGCACAATCGCTGCAATTATATACTTGTTTACATTCAACATTGAAGCTATCCTCGCTTCATCCTGCAAATTGATATCGCCGAAAACAATTGAGAAAAACCTTGAAAATACTGCAAAAAATGTAATTGAATATGCATAAATTGATCTAGTTATCCAGGTAATTAATAAAAACGCAAGCGCTTGAATCATTGTAAAAACAGGTCCTCCCAATGCAGACCATAAAGCAATGGATTCATCAGTAAAATAGCCACTTTTCGGAGCTGAATTATTTAAACTCAGCACCATATCATTTCCGAATAGTTCTCCCAAAGTCCAGTGTCCGAACTCATGGAAGAAATACGTGATAAACGCAATTGGTATAAATAAAATGACGACTATCCAACTGATCTGACTTTCTTTTAAATCATTGCTTATTCTTTGACTAAAAGTCTCTTTCATTTTTATAGTCTTAAATTGGTTAACGATTTGTTAGCAGAGGTTTAGTGTTCATAATTCTTAACAATTTTCATCAGGATAAATTTTGGGAAATAGATGGTCTGATTTTCTATCAACTCACCAATGTCAAAACTGTTGACATTGTATGTAATGTAAATTCCATTACCGGGTAATTCGGGATGAGCTTTAGCCGCATACATGAATGGTTTTTTTACACCCGGGTATTCAGGTGTATAAAACATAAATGGCTCTGTCCATTTACCCTGCAAACTATCTGACATTCTTATACCAATCTTCCCCTCGCCAAATCCGAAAGATTGAATCTGAATAAATTTTTTAAGTGATTTGTCATAATGAACTGAATACTCTGTGCCCCCGATAAATAAAGGTTCAGGAACAGGATTCATGGTTTTTCTCTCCGCCCATTTTCCATTTATCCACCATTCAGGGTTTGCTATATTTCCTGTGTATGCTTCATCTAATTTCCATCGCAATAAATATACTTCATGAGTTGCAGGTTCAACGGCTCCGTATGCATAAAGATATTTTTCGTCTTTAAGAACTGCGGCTGAACCAACAATATAACCGTAAGTTTCATGACCTTCAATGTATTGCATTTTCCATTTCGATGGTTCATCTTCTGGATTTGAAATAAGAACTGCATACCAGCCAAAAGCTTCAAAACCAATTCCTGTTTTTATGCCATGTTCTTTCAATAAGAAAATTATCAACTTATCCTTTATCATTACTCCATGCCCTGTCCAGAACCAGAATTTGCCAGGTATATGAAAAAATGCCTGTGGCTTTTTTTTAGATTTATCCCAATAAAATTTGATCGGAGCAGTCTTCAAATCATAACCATCCTGAATGGCAATGCTGTTTCTGATCATCTTTGAATTTTTTCTTGACATGGATGAATCACTGCAAATAAAGCCATCGCTGAAAAGCCATAATACTTTTCCGTTTTCAAGGTCAACGGAAGAAGCACCATCAGCACCACGCCAAACAAAATCATTTGTAAAACACTTATCGGTTTCTCCGGACGATTCAATTTTAATACTATACCTGGTTGAATCAAACTGCTGGCCAATACAGAGGTTATAAAACAAAAGAAAAATGACAAGAGTCGAAGACTTCATCTCAGTTGCCGTGTTTAAATTTTTCAATTAAAATGTCAACTACCTCAATATCAACTCTGTAAACCATATACATTCCATTTTTAATTATTATTGTGATCGGAACGCCTGAAACTTTAAATTTTTTAAGGAGTGTATCATCATCAACAACCATTACAGGAAAAGAATATTGCAACCTTCTCAATATGTTAACAGCTTGGTTTAAAGTATCCCTTTTGATATGAATATTTACAGTACAAAAATCAATCCCTTCAATGTTTTTGTATTTGCCATATTTCTTTTGTAATACCGGAAATTTTGTAAAGCAAACTCCACAGGCAGTATGCCAAAAATCAAAAATAACCAATTTGTTTTTTATTGATTCATTGAAATACTCAATACAAGTTTAAACCAAGTTTACTTCCCATTGCAACAAGTTCAAGTTTTGCTAAGTCTTTTGAGTTAAATTTTTTAATTGGCATAATTTCTTTATTCACTGAATCAAATAGAATTATTCTATAGTCCTTACTTTCTATATCAAGAGGTCTATTCCCTTGACTATACGAACGCCAGGTTAAATTTAATTCCTTGATACCGATTTTCATAGTTGGTTCAATCTTATACCATTGGCCAATTCTAATAATACCAAATAAGTTATTTGAAAATTTGACACGTTTCTTTTCATAATCAATTAAGGTACTTGTGTTAGAAAAGCCAACAAATGCACCGATAAAAAGTAAAATTAATCCTGTAACCTGAAAATATGTTAAAATTAATCCTGCAACAAATAATACTACTCCTGCAGATGTTCCAACTGGTCCAAATGATTTTTCGAATTTATTATTTTCAACCATAAATTTGAATTTCCAGGAGTGAGAATAGATTTACCCGTTTTTCCAATTGCAGCTAATACGCCACCGCTAAAAGCAGCAAAGGTAGAACAGTTTCTAAGCAACATTGCGTTAGCTTTGTTGCGGTTGCAGGCTCGTAAGTGGCAGCCTTAATATTAATTATCAATTTGTTAAAGCCAATAATTCTTCATTAAATCAGTAACCCATAATGGTTGCCTGATTTCTTTTTTTGGTAGAAACTTTGTAAATACCGGATAAGTTATGTTTCCTCTTCGTTGCAACACTAAGTATTTTATTGTTTCAGCAATAATAAATGTCATGAATTTTTTCTTTTCCCTGAAAGAAAATATAGAACTCCCATCCCACAAAGGGCAGAAAGTGTTGAACCGGCAAGTATTGAAAGTTTTGAAATATCAAGCAACGCAGGTTCTTTATAAGATAAACCGGCGATAAAGATCGACATCGTAAACCCAATACCTGCAAGTAAACCCGTTCCTGCCAGCTGCCTCCAGTTTGTTTGATCGGGCAGGGCAGAGATCCTGGTCTTCACTCCGATCCAGGAAAACAAAATGATCCCTAAAGGTTTGCCGATAAGAAGGCCCAATGTGATCCCGGCTGTGAGGCCGCTGAGAAGGCCCGATGGATCAAAGGTGAGCGGGATGGCCGTATTGGCAAGGGCGAAAAGGGGAAGTATCCAGTAATTTACAGGCCTGTGAAGGCTGAGTTCTAGCTTTTTCGACATTTCCTTTGGGATAAACAGTGCAGCGACCACTCCTGCAATAGTGGGATGAACTCCGGACTTCAGTATAAAGTACCATAAAGCCAGCGCGGGAATCAGGTAAAAAATGAAGTACCTCACTTTAAACCGGTTCAGGAGAAATAAAACAACGATGAAAAGAAATGCGTAAAGAAGCATTAACAGGTGAAGTGTACTGGTGTAAAACGTTGCAATAATCACGATAGCCCCGAGGTCGTCAATGATGGCCAGGGCCGTCAGGAAAATTTTAAGGGATACCGGGGCTCGTTTTCCAAGCAGGGAAAGTATCCCAAGCGAAAAGGCGATGTCAGTTGCCGTGGGAATGGCCCATCCGTTCAGATGTTCCTTTGATCCGGTATTAAAAAAGAAAAAGATAAGGGCAGGGAACAGCATGCCGCCAATTGCTGCCAATACAGGAAGAATGGCCTTTCTTTAACAGCCAGCTCCCCATCTTGCAGCTCCTGTTTAATTTCCAGGCCGATAAGGAAGAAAAATACAGCCATCAGGCCGTCGTTGATCCAGTGCAGCACGCTCTCATGAAGAAAATCAAAACCAACCTCAATATGCCAGATGCCAAGATAGGAGGCAGCTCTTCCTGAATTACTGAGAGCCAGGGAGATTACCGTTGCAAGGATTAACAACAACCCTGCAAGTTTGCCGCTTTCGGCAAGGTCTTTAATAGGATCCGTAATTCTTTTTCCAGCCCTCATTTTAATCATCATCCTTTGATGGAGAAAATTTAACAAAAGCAGATCTCACAGGCCCGGGGTAAGGTATATCAGGCCCTTTGACAGCAAACCAAAGTACCTTGTTGAGAAGATCTTCGGGTGCCCGGTCCTCCTTGCTAAAATCAAATCCTTCGCTCATCCTCTGCCATTGATTGTACGCAATATTCCTTTCGTTCAGGTCGATGAAGGGTCCGAGAATTTGCATATGGAAGGGACTGGGGCTGTTTGTGAAGCATCGCCACAGTGGTGTGGCCGCAGCATCGTACTGGCTCATAGGCGGGAGACCGAGAATAAGTTCAATTGTCCGAAGCACCGAAGTGGTCGTATAGGGCGTGTGATCCACAAAATTACGTTTTACGTAACCTCCGGCAACATAAGCTGTGCTTCGATGAGCATCCACATGATCGGGTCCGTTCTGGGCATCATCCTCCAAAATAAAAATTACACATTCATCCCAGATCCGGGATCGGGAAAGGTGTTCGACGAGCCTTCCCACTGCAAAATCATTATCTGCCGCCTGTGCAAAGGGAGTGGGCTTCCCTGCTTTTAATCCCTGTGTATGGTCGTTGATAAAGCGGATCGTGTTAAGCTGTGGGACCTGGTCAATATTAAGAAGAGAATCGAAATCCTTCTTCCACTGCCTGTAACGGATCGTATCGAGCACATCCTGGTCCCAGCTTGTGAAAAATCTGCAATAATGATCCTTCAGGACCGGGATATTTGGTTTATAGTCATCGGCAAATTCTCCGTAAGTGCGATAGGAAACACCTTTACGGGCACAGAAATTCCAGAGGAAGCCATCTTTGTTGTTGGCGATATTACGGTTGCCTTCTGCGTCATAATCACCTCCTCTTCCACCGTAGCTGGATGGCCAGGTCTTTTCAAGGTAATCGGTCGCGTATGCCCCCATACTCCAGTTGTGCCCGTCGGCACTTACTTCCCCGTCGACATAAAAATTATCAAGCAACACAAATTCCCTCGCCAGCCTGTGCTGGTTTGGAGTGATCTTCTCGCCGAAAAGAACCAGGGAAGTGTCGCCGTTCCCTTCGGGGATATCGCCAAGGATCTGGTCGTACGTCCTGTTTTCCTTGATCACATAGAACACGTATTTGACTGGAGATTTGCGGCCGGCCTCATCCGGAATAGCTGTCCCTGCAGCCTCCGGTATGCTGTTAATTTTTTCCCGATGATAAGGGGTATTCCTGAATACCATAGCTGAAAATAAAGCCAGGTTTTTCTTATCCGGTTCGGGAATGATGCTCATGGTTCCCCTGAACAGGCCGCCGATATACTGGACCTTGTGAGGTTTGCGGGTGTCTGCTTTCCGGGAGCTGACTTTCTCCTTTCTCTCAGCCGGGTTTGGGCCTGAGGGATTTGGCATCGAAGTATACCCTTTGCCGTTTGCGATCCATAGCTGTTTGTTGACCACACGAACGCAGGTTGGATACCAGCCCGTGGGGATAAACCCTTTGCTGAAACTTTTCCCCGGCTTCGAAACGTCGAATACGGCAAGGCAGTTATTGTCGGCATTGGCGATGTAAAGGGTCTTATTATCTTCGCTCAGGGCGACACTGTTTGTTGTACTGCCGGCAGGGGAATCAGGGAACAATGCGGAATTCAGGGTTTCAATGACTTTACTGCCGGGCAAATCAATGCATGATACTGAATTATCGTTGGCATTCGCCACATACAGGTATTTCCCATTTGTGCTCAGGCAAAGATCATTCGGGTTACTGCCCACTTTGATGGAAGCGGTAAATTTCAGGGTCTCTGTGTTGAAAACCTGGACTTTTCCGCAACCCCAGCAGCTTATATACAGTTGTCGGCTATCGCCGGATAACAGACAGGTATAACCTTCACCTTCGAGACTGAACCGGAGGGGGGCCTGTTTTTTCTTCAGGTCGAGGACATAAAGGGAATTGTTTTCTTTCGTGACGGTATACAAGCGTTTATTCTTCCCGTCAAGGGCAATACCGGTCGGGGAGATCTTTTCGGGCCAGGGCTTTCCAAGGACCAGGCTGTCGGTAATGGCCAGTTTGTTGTTTGTAAGGGAATACTTTAGGATGATGTTCTGATTCCCTCCTGAGGCGTAAAGGGTATGCTCGTCTTTTGAGAACGCAAGTCCCAGCCAAGCAGCCTTCACTATGATTGTGTCTAGAACTTTTCGCTGTAAAGCATCAATGAGGTAGACCGACTGGTCGCTTTGCCCGTTGTTTGTGACTGCCAGTAAACGGCCTGATGCTGAGACTGCAATGTTCAATGGGAGATCGCCGAGCTGAATGTTTTCTCCCACCCAGCTTATACCCCAGCCGTTGGGCAGAGTAATATGTTTGTACTCCGGTCCAACCTGGCCGTAAACCCGGAATAAGGCCAGGATCAATAGAAATGACAGGAACGATCTGATATGCTTCATAATATAAACAGCCTTTTTAAGTGATCAAAAATACGATTTTCGGGGAGAAAAATGATCTGCTTTTGTTATACGGTCAATTTCTCTCATTTTCGTATCTTTGCACTTTTATTTTGAGGCCTATGTTCACAGATTCAAATAAATTCCTGGGAGAAGGTTTAACATACGATGATGTGCTCCTTATCCCTGCTTATTCAGAGGTGCTTCCACGCGATGTCGACATCTCAACTCTGTTGTCCAGAAATATCCGTTTGAATATTCCAATTGTTTCAGCTGCAATGGATACAGTGACCGAGTCACATATGGCCATTGCAATGGCCCAGGAAGGTGGCATCGGGGTTCTTCATAAAAATATGTCGATCGGGGCACAGGCACTGCAGGTAAGGAAAGTGAAAAGGGCTGAGAACGGGATGATACTCGACCCCGTTACTCTGCATGAATCAGCCCTGGTCGGCGATGCACTGGCTATGATGAAAGAACATTCGATAGGGGGTATACCGGTTGTCAATGAGCGAGAGGAATTAGTAGGTATTGTAACCAACCGCGACCTTCGTTTTGAACGGGAGATGTCGCGACCGGTTGCCGAGGTAATGACACGCAAAGTGATAACCATCACTGAGTTCATGGATTTTGAAAAAGCAGAGCAGATCCTTCAGGAATATAAAATTGAAAAACTCCCTGTAATTGATAAGAACAACAGGCTGGTAGGCCTCATCACTTATAAAGATATCATCAAGATTAAAGCCAGGCCGAACGCCTGCAAGGACAGCCTCGGGCGGCTGCGCGTAGCTGCCGCCATTGGCATCGCTGCCGACACCCTTGAACGCGCAGCCGCCCTCGTTAAGGAAGGCGTCGATGCAATTGTGATCGACACCGCCCATGGCCATACAAAAAACGTGATCGACATTGCAAAAAACTTCAAAGCCGCTTACCCCAATATCGATATGGTCGTGGGAAATATAGGTACAGCCGAAGCCGCAAAAGACCTGGCAAAAGCAGGAGCAGATGCAGTGAAAGTCGGCATAGGACCAGGCTCCATCTGCACGACACGGATTATTGCGGGTATCGGGATACCCCAGCTTTCAGCTGTTTATGATGTCGCAAAAGCCCTCAAAGGAACCGGAATACCTGTGATTGCCGATGGCGGGATCCGTTATACCGGCGACATCGTCAAGGCCCTGGCAGCAGGAGCCCACTCCATCATGGCCGGCTCTCTCTTTGCAGGAGTCGATGAATCCCCCGGCGAAACTATCATCTTCGAAGGCCGCAAATTTAAAACATACCGTGGCATGGGCTCGATAGAAGCCATGCAGCTGGGTTCCAGGGACCGCTATTTCCAGGATATGGAAGATGATATCAAGAAACTCGTTCCAGAAGGTATTGTCGGCCGCGTGCCCTATAAAGGTTCCCTCTCTGAAGTGATTTACCAGATGGTCGGTGGCCTCCGCTCAGGCATGGGATACACCGGCTCAACCAATATGGCGGCTCTGCAGAAAGCAAGATTTATTAAAATCACAACAGCCGGTGTTACCGAAAGCCACCCCCATGACGTTACTATCATCAGTGAAGCTCCAAATTACAGCCGTTGATAATGTTTTCCTAATTTTTACGTTATATAAAAGAACAAATTAATTATGAACACTATGAGCTTGAAATTATCAGGATTAATGCTTTTTCTTGTTTTGTTTTTTACTGCATCTGCCCAGGTCAATAACAATGCCACCCTGATGACCATTGCAGGGAACCCCGTAACGGTAGGCGAATTCATGGCCATCTACCAGAAAAATAATGTTAAAGGCGAAGCTATTGACAAAAAATCGATGGACGAATACCTTGAACTCTTTATTAATTTCAAACTTAAAGTCCTGCAGGCAGAAAAGCTTGGCCTGGATACTGCCTCATCTTTTATAAAAGAACTCGACGGATACCGTGAACAACTTGCCAAACCTTATTTTACTGATGAGGCTACACTAAACCACCTGATCCAGGAGGCCTACGACCGTAAAAAACTTGATCTCAGGGCAAGCCATATTTATTTCAGGGTAAAACCTGATGCCACACCCCAGGATACTCTCAACGCTTATAACAAGGCATTGGAAGCCAGGGAAAAAATACTTAAAGGCGAACGCTTCGACAATGTCGTCATGGAATATTCAGAGGATCCTTCCGCTAAAGACAGGGAAGCTACCGCTCAGCATCCTTTCACAAAAGGAAACAGGGGAGATCTGGGTTACTTTACTGTATTCGATATGGTTTATCCTTTTGAATCAGCTGCATACAACACTGAAACAGGCCAGATCTCAAAACCTATCCGTACCGATTACGGTTTCCATATTATCAAAGTCACCGACAGGATTACCTCCCTGGGTGAATTTGTTGTTGCCCATCTCTTTCTTGGCATTCCAAAAGGCGCCACTGCTGCTGATTCAGCCAGGGTAAAATCAAAGATCGATTCATTATATGCTCAACTGAAAGCCGGTGCGAAATTTGAAGACCTGGTCAAAATGTTCTCCGAAGATAAAGGATCCTCCTCAAAAGGAGGAGTCCTGCCAAAACGCGGAGTCAACCGCCTGATGCCCGAATTTATCGCCGCTATTTCAACAATCCAGAATGTTGGCGATTATTCAGTACCGGTCCTTACAGCTGGCTATGGCTGGCATATCGTTAAACTGGTTGAACGTAAACCTGTCGGCACTTTCGATGAAGAAAAAGCAGACCTGAAGCAAAGGATCATGAGAGACAGCCGCGCCCAGCAAATCACCGATGTAGTCCTTGCACGTATTAAAAAAGAATATGGCTTTACCGAAAATCCCCAGGAAAAAGATGACTTTTATACGCTGGTAACCGACAGCATCTTTAATGGTAAATGGAATCCTTCGAAAGCCCTGGATAAACACGAGACAATGTTCATGATTGGGAAATCAACCTATACACAGAGGGAATTTGCCGGGTACCTTTTTATGAAACAGAAAAGAAGCGACAAAAAAGATATCCGCACATACGTGAATACTATGTATGATGAATTTCTCAGTGAAAGCCTTCTGAAATATGAAGATGGTTTCCTTGAAGAAAAATATCCCGATTTCAAAGCCCTTATGAGAGAGTACCGTGATGGAATCCTGCTCTTCGACCTGACCGATCAGAAAGTATGGTCAAAAGCTGTGAAAGATACCATTGGACTTCAGGAGTTCTATACGAAAAATAAGCTTAACTACATGTGGGGCCAACGGGTTGAAGCCAGTATTTTTACGCTTAAAAATCCATCCCTGTCCCAAAAAGTTAAGAACTTCATTAAGAGTGGACTCAAAGATGATGATATTCTGAAAGAAATTAATTCTGATAGTGTCAGGGTCCTCTCTGCCGAAGCAGGCAAATTCCAGAAGAAAGATAACCCTTATATCGATTCGGTTGCATGGACGCCTGGAATTTCAAAGGATATCAAAGTAAAAGACGGTATCGTTTTTGTCAACATCAAACGTGTCCTCAAACCTGAACCCAAAACAATGAACGAAGCACGCGGACTCATCACTGCCGATTATCAGAATTACCTGGAAAAGGATTGGATCCGCGAATTAAGGGCAAAATACCCTGTGGTCGTGAACCGTGAAGTTCTTGCAAAAATTAAATAACCCATTATCGGACCATGCGCTGGCGCCCTTTATTGTTTGCTCTTATCTTACTCACTTCCTGTTCAGGTTTCTTTAAAAAGAAAACCGAGCGGACACTTGCAAAGGTTTATGATGAATACCTTTTTGAGTCTGACCTGAAAGGTTTAGTGCCTAAGGGTATCCCTGCGAATGACAGTATCATGATGGTAAAATCATTTGTAGATAACTGGGTACGGCAACGCCTGATCCTGCACCAGGCAGAAAAGAACCTGGAGAGTTCACAACTCGATTTTTCGAAACAGCTTGAAAACTACAAGAACTCCCTGATCATTTTTGCCTATGAGAACCAACTGATACGTCAGAAACTGGATACCGTGGTAACGGATGAGGAGATCAGTAATTATTACAATACCAACCAGAATGCTTTTCTTGTGAGAGATGATATTATCAGGGTGCAATACGCAAAACTTCCTTTGAAATCTAAATTCATCCCGCAGGCACGTATGTTGCTGCTGTCTGATAAACCGGATAACAGGAATAAACTTGCCGATCTCTGTGAACAGCAGTCGTTCGGATATTTTATTGATGACCAGAAATGGATCTACTTAACCGACCTTATGAACGTTATTCCATTAAGACCTGCTGACCCTGAAGAATTTCTCAAAAAGAACCACCAGGTGGAAGTGAGCGATAATGCTTTTACTTACCTGATCAGGTTTACCGATTACAAACTCCGGGACAGCAATTCGCCTCTTGAACTGGAAACACAAAAGATTCATGACATCATTCTGAACAAGAGGAAAATGGAACTCCTGGGCAAGATGCATGATTATATCTATCAGCTTGCCCAGAAACAAAATGATTTTGAAATTTTTAATCACTAAGGAATCACTCCCATGCAGCTATACCGAAGCCTTTTTGTGATCATGCTGATCAGCCTTTCACCTTTAATAAAAGGATATTCGCAGCAACCTCAGGATACGATTATCGACGGGGTTGTTGCTGTGGTTGGCGGGAATATGGTCCTGAAATCCGATATTGAGGGCCAGTATATACAGTTACGCAGCCAGGGCGTCATTAAGGGCAGTCCGTCAAGAGTGAGGTGCCAGATACTCGACAAACTTCTTTATATGAAATTGCTTTTGCACCAGGCTCAGGTCGACAGTATCAAAGTTACTGATGCCCAGGTGGAAGCTGAAATGGACAGGAGAATGAGGTATTTCATTTCACAAGCCGGTTCGCCTGAAAAACTGGAAGAGTATTATGGGAAAACATTGCTCGAAATTAAAAATGAACTGAAAGAAATTATTCGTGAGCAGATGCTGACCGAACAGGAAGAGGCGAAAATAACGAAAGACATTACGATCACACCTTCTGAGGTTAAAAGTTTTTATAAAAAAATTGATAAAGACAGCATTCCTTTGATCAATGCTGAATTTGAGATAGGTTTGATTCTTAAACAACCTGTCATTGGCCAGGAAGAAAAACAGATTGTGATCAATAAACTTAAGGGGTTCAAGGAGAGGATTGCGAAAGGGGATGAGTTTTCAACACTTGCTGTTCTATACTCCGAAGACCCCGGATCGGCAAAGCAGGGAGGAGAACTTGGCATGTTCAAGCGGGGTGACATGAGGCCGGAATTCGAAGCTGCTTCCTTTAAACTAAAAACCCCGGGTGAAGTTTCTGATATCGTTGAAACCGAAGATGGGTTCCATATTATTCAGCTGATCGAGAGGAGGGGGGAATATATAAATGTAAGGCATATCCTTCTGCAGCCCCAGGTTTCTTTAGCGAATCTGAATAAAGCTAAGGTTTCCCTCGACAGTGTTGTGCATCTGCTTAGTACAAAAAAAATGAAATTCGACGAAGCAGTTATAAGATACTCAGATGATCCTTCAAAAAATAACGGTGGATTGCTGGTTAATAATGCCAACGGTACCACCCGGTTTGAAGCAAGTCAGCTTTCACAGCTTGACCCTAAGGTATTTTTTATTGTCGATAAACTGAAGGTCGGGGAGATAAGCACGCCGGTGCTGATGAAAACCGAACGAGGTAAGCAGGAATACAGGATCTATTACCTGAAGGACAGGACTAACCCACATCGCGCAAACCTTGAAAATGATTATGCACGCATTCAGCAAATAGCGCTTGATAAGAAGAAGGATAAGGTTATTAGCGATTGGGTGAGCCTGAAAATGACAGGCACCTATATCAATATCTCGGATCAGTATAAAAATTGCGAATTTACAAGAAAATGGATACGCTAAACACGCAACCCCTTCACTTTAAATCTGACGTTGAAGCTGTTGATGCCCTGGTTGAAAAATATATCCGGCTGAAACAGGAAATAGCCAAAGTCATTGAAGGACAGAAAGAAGTGATCGACGGTTTGCTGATTTCCGTATTCAGCAGGGGGCATTGTTTGCTGGTTGGCGTGCCCGGACTTGCGAAAACCCTGATGGTTCATACCATCTCAAACGTTCTTGGCCTGAAGTTTAACCGTATTCAGTTCACCCCCGACCTCATGCCTTCAGATATCATCGGCACAGAGATTCTGGATGAATCAAGACATTTCAGGTTCATTAAAGGACCTGTTTTTGCCAATATTATTCTGGCGGATGAAATTAACCGTACCCCGCCGAAGACCCAAAGCGCTCTCCTTGAAGCCATGCAGGAAAAGGCAGTCACTGTAGCCGGACAAACATACCACCTGGATGAACCTTTTTTTGTGCTTGCCACCCAGAACCCGATAGAACAGGAGGGTACATATCCTCTGCCCGAAGCCCAGCTTGACAGGTTCATGTTCAATATCTGGCTCGATTATCCCTCCCGTGAAGAAGAGATCAGTATCATGAAGATGACTACCTCTGATCAGGTAGCAAAGCCGGAGGTTGTCCTTACGGCAGCTGAAATTCTTTATTTTCAAAACCTGGTCCGCAAGGTACCGGTTCCTGAGAATGTTTATAATTACGCAGTCAGCCTTGCCTCGAAAACCAGGCCGGGAACTCAGAATGCTCATACCTGGGCAAAGGAATACCTCACCTGGGGCGCAGGCCCGAGAGCTTCTCAGTACCTTGTCATCGGTGCTAAATGCCATTCAGTTCTCCATGGTAAATACTCTCCTGATATCGAGGATGTCAAAGCGGTAGCCATTCCTGTTCTCAGGCACAGGATCGTCAGGAATTATAAAGCTGAAGCCGAGGGCATTCGCGAAGAAGCTATTATAAATCATCTTTTATAGTGAAATATTTCACCTTTTCAGGATTCTCCTTCGGGCTTGAATTCTTTTGAAATAATTTCGCGAAAATTTCCACTAAGCATGAATCTGAAAAGCTCTTCTCAACTACTTGTAATTTTAATGCTTGCCTGTTTGCCTGGCATATTCGTCTCATGCAATCATAACGATAAACCTTCTGCCTCGAAAGATACTCTCAAAGGAAAGCTTACCATTTCAGGGGCATTTGCCCTGTATCCTCTGACCATACGATGGGCTGAGGAATTCCGTAAGATACATCCCGGTGTTACGATCAACATCTCTGCTGGTGGAGCCGGTAAAGGCATGGCCGATGCTTTGTCAAAGATGGTCGACCTTGGAATGTATTCAAAGGAAGTAAGCCCCGAGGAAAAGGCAAAAGGCGCCTGGTGGCTGGCATGTGCGAAGGACGCTGTTTTACCCGTGATGAATGCATCTAACCCGCTGGTGAAGACGATCCAGGCAGCAGGGGTGACAAAGGATAAGTTTTACGGGATATTTATTTCTGGGAAAATTAAAACCTGGGGCCAGCTCATCGGCATTAATGATGCAAATACGATGGATGTATTTACCCGCTCAGATGCCTGCGGGGCTGCCGATATGTGGGCAAAATTCATGATGAATAAAAAGCAGGAGGACCTGCAGGGTATCGGTGTGAACGGCGACCCGGGTGTTGCCGATGCAGTGAGGAAGACTCTTTACGGCATAGGGTACAACAACCTGAATTTTGTATTTGATGTGCAGAGCCGCAAACCTTATCGGGGTCTTGCAATTGTTCCAATCGACATCAACGGTAACGGGAAGATCGATAAGGAAGAGGATTTTTACCATTCGATGGATGAGGTCATGACCGCTATTAACGACGGGAAGTATCCTTCACCACCTGCCCGCCAGCTTTATTTTGTGTCGGGAGGCAAACCTTTGAACAAACTTGTGCTGACTTTTCTTAATTTTATCCTTTCCGACGGTCAGAAATATGTGAACGAAGCAGGATATGTCCGCCTGAAGGATGAGATCATCAAGGGAGAGCTGAACAAATTACTGTGATATGTACCTACTGAACAGGCATCAAAGGCATGTGGTGAATTACAGCTGGATGCTTTTCAGCCTGCTCATCATTGCCTTCCTGCCATTCATGCTGTTCGGGGGGCTTTATTTTAAATCCTTCCTCCTTCTTAAGACTCACACTCTCAAGGACCTGGTCTTTTCGCATTCATGGCATCCTTCACGCGGAGAGTTCGGGTTTTACCCATTCATCGTAGGTTCAGTCTGGGTCACCCTCCTTGCCATCTTTATCTCGACGCCTATCTGCCTGTTAACCGCCATCAATGTTACCCAGTACGCGAAAAAACGCTTCCTGAGGATAATGCACCCCGTTATCGATATCCTTGCCGGCATCCCTTCGGTGGTTTACGGGGTTTGGGGTATACTGGTCATCGTTCCTTTCATTTCACGTTACCTTGGTCCCTGGTTCGGTGTCCAGACCATGGGCTATAGCATACTTGCGGGCGCATTCGTCCTCAGTATCATGATCATCCCTTTTATCCTGAATATCATGATCGAGATATTCAGGGCCATACCTACGGAACTCAAGGAAGCAACACTTTCGCTTGGCACGACCAAATGGCAAATGGTCAAGCATGTGCTGTTGCGCAAAGCCCTGCCTGGCATCATTGCCTCCGTGGGTTTCGGCCTTGCCAGGGCTTTCGGCGAAACGATGGCCGTTCTGATGGTCGTGGGAAATGTTATTAAAGTTCCTCATTCGGTGTTTGATCCCGGATACACACTTCCTGCACTCATCGCCAATAACTACGGAGAGGTGCTTTCGATACCACAGTATGATTCAGCCCTGATGTTTGCAGCGCTGATCCTTCTTGCGGTCTCTCTGTTCTTTAACCTCCTCATGCATTTCTTTATTGCCAGGTATAATAAGTACTGAGATGAAACGGACACTGAAAGCTGAAGAAACATTTTTCCGGGTACTGATGAACCTGACCACAGCCTTCATCCTTATCATACTTGGAATAATCATTTACAGTGTCTTTGAGAAAGGGATGAAAGCCATGTCGTGGGAGATGCTGACTTCGGTGCCCAGCGGGGGGTATTATTACGGTAAGGGAGGGGGCATCCTCAATGCTATCGTGGGTTCCCTTGTTCTTGCTTTCGGTGCTACGATATTGGCCTTCCTGATCGGCTTGCCGGTTGCCCTTTACATGAATGTTTTCCTGGTAAGGCGCAAAAGACTGGTCAACCTCATCCGTTTCATCCTTGACCTGATCTGGGGAGTACCCTCTATTGTATACGGGGCTTTCGGCTTTACGCTGATGGTCCTGGTAGGCTTGCAGACTTCCCTTCTTGCTGGTATCATTACCGTGACCCTGTTCATACTTCCTATCATGATACGTTCGATGGACGAGATCCTGAGGACTGTTCCCATGGGGCTTTCCGAAGCCACCTATTCACTGGGTAGTAACAAATCGGAACTTGCTTTTAAAATTTTTACAAGGCAATCGGTCTCTGGCATTATCACGGCGGTTCTGTTATCCTTCGGAAGGGCCATTGGTGATGCTGCCTCGGTGCTGTTCACCGCGGGATATACCGATAACCTGCCCAACTCCCTGATGGAACCGGTGGCTACGCTTCCGCTTTCGATATTTTTCCAGCTTGCATCCCCCGTCCCTGAAGTTCAGGCCAGGGCTTATGCATCAGCTCTGGTGCTTACTGTTATCATTCTCATAGTCAGCTTGTTTTCTCGCGGACTTGGGAAACGTTATCATAAAACCAAAATAAATTTTTGATCTTCGCACTATGGAGACTGCCATCAGAATAAAAGATCTTAATGTTTTTGCCGGGAAGACGCAAATCCTGAATGATATCAATGTCGAGATCCCGAAAAACGAGATCACGGTGATCCTTGGTCCCTCCGGCTGCGGCAAGACCACCCTCCTCAAATGCATGAACCGCCTCACCGACCTGTATCCTGAGCTTAAAGTCAGTGGTGAGATCCTGATCAACGACAAGAATATTTTTGCTCCCGGCGCAGATATCAGCAAACTCAGGCAGAGCATGGGGCTTCTTTCACAGAGGCCATACCCCCTGCCAATGACCATTTACAATAACATTGCTTATGCTCTCAAACTGAGGGGGGTGAGGGGAAGGCGTAAGCTTCACCTCCTGGTCATGGATTACCTGAAACAAGCCAACCTTTATGAAGAAGTGAGGCAAAGACTGAGGGAACCTGCTTCAAGACTTTCAATAGGGCAGCAGCAAAGACTTTGCCTTGCCCGCGGATTGGCTGTGAACCCCGACATTATTCTTGCCGATGAACCCACCTCAGCCCTTGACCCGATCTCAAGCCGCTTTATTGATGAGAAATTCCAGGAGATCAAACCCCACTTCACAATAGTCGTGGTTACCCACGTCCTCCGCCAGGCCCGCCGCATCGCCGACAACGTCATCTTCATGTACATGGGCGAAGTCGTCGAACAGGGCCCCGCGAAAGAATTCTTCGAAAACCCCCGGGAAGAGAAGACCAAATCTTACCTGGAGGGGATGTTCAATTAAAAATCATTTCGCTCATATATTCGCACCAATTACGTATTTCATTTGCGTGCTCATTTACTCATGTCATCTTCTATTTTTTTGGGGTATTCGTGATTGCTTCGCAATATGACTTCGCCAAACGCTTTTCGCCTTTCACTACTTCGCTACTTTCTTCCCCTGCCACGTTCCGCGTTTCTCCAGCTCCTTTTCAATCCTTCTCAGCACTTCGTCATATCGCAGCAATCCCCAGTTATGGTCTTTAATATAACGTGGCGGGACTTCTCCTGCAAAGCGCTCGATCGAGATCAGCGGGCTAAGCTCTTCCAGAAAACTGATAATGAAATCAATATATGATTCCAGTGTGAACTGGTGAAAATCACCAGGCTTTTCAATGAATTCCTTCTCCATCACAGTTCCCTTGATGAACTGCAACTGGTGAAACTTTACACTGTCGAGGGGCAGGGCTGAAATGAAATCAGCATATTTATGCATCATTTCAGAAGTTTCGCCGGGAAGGCCGAAAATGAAATGGGCCCCTGTGCTGATCCCCATCGCATGGGTCTTTTTTATTGCATCCACGCCTTCTTCCACAGTATGGCAACGGTTGATCCGTTCAAGGCTGCGTTCATAAATGGATTCCAGCCCGAATTCCACCTGCACGAAATAATCCCTGGCAAGGGCCGAAAGATAATCCAATGTCTCATCTTCAAGGCAATCAGGCCTTGTTCCTAATACAAGCCCCACGACGCCAGGGTAGGAGAGCGCTTCACTGTATCTTTCCTTCAGCACTTCAAGAGGAGCATAGGTATTGGAATAGGGCTGGAAATAAGCCAGGAATTTGTTTGCCCGCCTGTACCTTACCGAATGAAACTCGATACCCAGCCTGATCTGTTCGGTGATTGAAGATGTGCTTTCGCAGTATGATGGGTTGAAAGCTTCATTAACGCAGTAAGTGCATCCCCCGCTTCCCCTGCTGCCGTCCCGGTTAGGACAGCTGAAGCCTGCATCAATGGCAAGCTTTTGCAGGCGTTCCCCGAAAAGGGCTTTCATTTTCCAGGTGTAGGAGTTGTACCTGTGAGGCCCCCAATTATATATTTCCGGATCCAAGGTGTGTTAGCTGGTTGTTGCGCGTTCCAGCTTTTTAAGTATTGAGAAGATAAAAATGGCTGATAACAAGGTAAGGCAAACAAGCAATAAAAAGAACTGCCAGATCTGCCATTTATCCCAGAAAGGACCTATGAAACCGGCCATAATATTGCCGATGGCCGTAGCTCCGAACCAGCCTCCCTGCGCCAGTCCTTTGTGTTGGGGAGGGGCGACCTTCGAAACAAAGGATATGCCGATGGGGCTGAGGAAAAGTTCTGCAACAGTGAGGGTGAAGTACATGCTGATGAGCCAGTAAGGAGAACGCAGGGTGTCTGAAACGCCCCCTTTGACAGCAAGATCCGCAGGGCTCATCAATCCCTGCGAAGCAATGATCATGATAATGAATCCGACTGCGGTGATCAGCATACCGAACCCGATCTTCTTCGGTGAGGATGGTTCCTTACCTCTCTTGTTGAGATATGAAAAGTACCCGATCACGATAGGAGTGAGGAAAACGATGAAAATGGGATTGAACTGCTGGAAGATCTCCGGCGATATCTTGTTGCCTTCGGGCTGCAGCATGTTTATGGTGAAATAAGCCAGGATCAGAGATCCGAGGGCAACAACCCCGCCGATGATCTTTGTCTTCTTTGAATTCGCCTTGCCTAAAAGAAGTACGAATCCCATAATGGCGATCAATAATGGGAGTAAGGTTGACAGGTTAAAGATTATAGCAGAACCTTTTGATATTGACGAAACCGTATAATCCCTTGCAAAGATGGTAAGTGTAAATCCGTTTTGCTGGAAGGCCATCCAGAAGAACATAACCACAAAGAATACCAGGCCGAGAGCGACAAACCGGTCCTTGATCTGGCTTTTGGTAAGCACCACCAGGTTTGGATCCTTTGCCGCTTTCTGCTGCTTGTGGGTAACATCGGCGGTTTTGTAATATTTCCTGAAGCCGATAAAGATGAGCAGGGAGGCGATCATGCTTAAGGCTGCAACACCGAAACCTGCATTGTAAGCCTGTCCTATGCTGTCGATATACTGGTGGCAGAATACCCCGAGGTCGGTGATCTTCCCTCCTGCCTGTGTATGCATGAACTGCTCAAGTTGTGCGGTATTCTGAAGGGTGTGGTCCAGGTATTTGTGGGCCAGGCTGGGAATAGCCGAATCATAGGTGAAACCCGAACGTGCAAGGATCCAGTTACGCATCCCGCCGGCGGCGCTGGGGGCGAAAAACGCACCTATGTTGATCCCCATGTAGAAGAGGTTGAAGGCAGAATCCCTGAGGTGGCTGTATTTGGCTTCATCATACATGTTCCCTACCAGTGCCTGCAGGTTGCCTTTGAACAAGCCTGTGCCCAATGCAATGACGGCAAGGGCAAAATACATGAAAAACACTCCGTTACCCGGGACTGCCAGCAGCCCGTATCCCAGGAACATGACTATGATACCAACGATAATGGTTTTTCCGTATCCTAAAATATTATCGGAAATATACCCTCCGAGCAAGGGCAGAAAATAAACGCCGAAGAGGAAAAACCCGTAAACCCGCCCTGCTTCAGAAGTGGTCCATCCGAATTTCGACTGGAGATATAATAAAAAGATTGCAAGCATGGTATAATAGCCGAATCGCTCGCCCATGTTGGCAAAAAAGGCCACGAAAAGCCCTTTTGGATGTCCTTTGAACATAATCTTAGATTGTTTTGTAAATACTAAATCGGTTCACTTCCTTTAATACAAAAGTAAAGAATTTTTCATGCGGACAATAGCCTGTAATGCGTATTGCCGGATTTGTTTCAAATTAATGTAATAATTTTAACCAACTTTCGTCTTGACTTCAGATGAACCTACAGGACTTCAATACAAAAGTCTATCCTTTAAAGGACAAGATATTCAGGTTTGCAAAGCGTATGCTTGATCAAACAGAGGAAGCCGAGGACCTTGTGCAGGAAGTGTTCATCAGGATGTGGAAAATACGTGAGAAGCTCGATGAATACAGGAGCCTCGAAGCGCTGGCAATGGTCACAACGAAAAACCTTTGTCTCGATAAACTGAAAACCCGGAAGTTCCCTGTGGAAAGCTTTAACGACCAACGTCAGTTCATAGAAAGGATTGCGGAAGAACCCCGGTCTGATCATTCCGACCTCATAACAGGAGTCAAAGAGGCGATGAATAGCTTGCCTGAACAATCGAGGTTGATCGTCCACCTTCGGGATATTGAAGGATATGAATTTGGGGAGATCTCAGAGATACTGGGAATGCAGGAAAATGCAATACGCGTTGCACTTTCAAGAGCACGCCAGCGTATCCGCGAGATACTCGTAAATAGCAGGAACCATGAATATCAAAGAAATTGAACAACTCATCGAAAGGTACTACGAGGGTGAAACAACTCTTGCAGAGGAAACGCTTCTGAAAGAGTTTTTCTCAGGTGATGATGTGCCTGAGTATCTCAGGCAGCATCAGCCGATTTTCAGGTATTTCGCTGATGAGGTATCCCGAACGCTTAATAATGAGGAACAGGAAAAAGTCCTGTTGCGCAGGATTGGTCAGTTCGAAAAGGAGGTATCCGGATCAGGGATGCAGCCGGTACAGAAAAGGATGTATTACCTGAGCGGAATAGCTGCAGGCCTGCTAATACTTTTCGGCCTTGTGTTTACCTTTAAAAATGAGCTTTCCAAAAGGAATCATGCCGGGCTGGTAAATCCTTCAACCGAGGTGGCGTATACACAAACAAAACAGGCCTTGCTGCTGGTCTCTGTCGGTCTGAACACCGGCTTTGATGCAGTACAGCGCCTGAATACACTGAATAATGCAATGGGACAAATTCAAAAGATCAATAAATTTTATAATTATCAAAATCAATTTATTAACCCGGAACGGATGCAAGATCCTTCCACAAACAAATAGAACCATGAAAACAAGAATCATCACATTGCTGTTTGCTGCATTCCTTATGCCTTTATTGATGCATGCACAAAGTCCGCTGGATAAAGTTTTTGCGAAATATGCAGACCAGGACAAGTTTACCACAGTGAGTATCTCAAAGGAAATGTTTACCAATATTCTGGCTATGGCAGCCAGTTCGAATGACTCATCTTCCAGGGAAATAAAAGGGATTATGGACAAGCTTACAGGCCTGAAAGTAATAACATATAATATCGATACCACCGATTACGCGAAAGCAGTTTCCATTTACAACGAATGGGCAGGCCTTTTCCCTGCTTCTACCTATAAAGAGCTGATGGCTGTTACCGAAGGCCGGGATAATTATAAATTCATGACGAAACAGGATGCTGAAGGCAAGATCAGCGAAATGGTCATGCTGATGAAAGGCAAGAAAGAGCTTCTTGTGCTCAGCCTCACCGGTGTCATCGACATTTCGAATGTTTCGAAGATTTCGCGTTCGATGGGCATCCATGGTATGGAGGGATTCCAGCATATGCATAAGAACAACCAGGCACCTCCTCCTGCAAAAAAATAAGGACTGAGCAATCAGCCTGAACACAAACCGGCGGCCCTGCAGAAAAACAGGGCCGTTTTTCTTAAATCCTGATCCGGAGCTGAGCGGTAAGATCCAGTTTCCAGTTTGCATCGATCTGGTCAGGGCCGCTGCTGATGACATTTCTATCATTATACCTTGTAAGGCCGGCTTTTAGGCTGAAAACAAAATGGCGGCCTGCGGCATACCTAACCATTGCAGCCGTTCTGATTCCCTGCCCGTAATATGCAGGCATCGAATACCCGTATGCCACATCCGGTTCATAAGCCCATATCCTTGAGGCATAATAAGGGCAGTCGAAAACTGAATACCTGAGGACAACCTTCAGAGGGAACTTCAGGGGCCTCAGGCTGATGTCCTGGAATAACAACCAGCCTGTCGTTTCCTGCTGCTGACCCGGCCTTGCTCGTTTTACTTCGATGCGGCTTTCGAGAGTAATGGCCTGGGAAACTGCCCAGTTTAGCTGAAGCCGGATATCATCCGACCATTCTTTTCCGGTCTTATGAATTATTTCATCCTCTTTGACAATATTTGTTTCTGCACTGAAATAAATATACCGTAATATAATATTCAGGCTTTTATTCAGCTGAGAGCTCATTAAAATACCTATATCATTCTCTGCAGATGGCATGCCCACCGTATATTTTGCCCAAGGGAAGCTGCAGAAGTCGGCAAAAAGACCGAGGTTCACATGCCATGGCAGGTTTGCCGAAAGGCTGAGAAACCATGCTGTTTCATTTGATGTAAAGGTGTTTTGCCTGAAACAGTTTGAATACAGGTTCTGGAAATCAGGGGGATAGTTGCGGTACAGAATTACCGCGCTGAACCTCGGGTCCGGGTTCAGGTTAAGACCTGCTATCCATGCAATACTCCCATTTGCGCTTCGGCTCACCTCTCCCGATATCCTTACAAACCTGTAAAACAGGTTGAAGTCGGCGCCAGTGACAAAATTATTTGTGCCGCTGAAGGCAAAACGGTTGTATAGCTCAGAACGCGGCTGAAACCTGGCGCTTAGTGAAACAGAATAAGCTGTTACACCAAGGCTGAAAAAATTACCCCTAAAATTGAGATTGCCTCCGAAGATAAGCTCCGACACATTATCTTTTTTGCTGATCTCAGATATTGTCCGGTGATAACCTGTTTCGATGAAAGAGCTGAATGCCTGAGCATTACCTGTCAGAGAATCTTTTTCAACAGGCGTTGCATCTCTTTTCAGGTAGGAACATATCCCGCTTAAAGTCAGGCGTTTGATCCCAAGACATACAGCTACTCCGCGTAAAACACTGCCTTCAGAAACAGACTGGGTGGGACGAATTCCGTTCCCGGCATAGAATTCCTGAGTAAATCCCGGGTAGATCCCAAGCGAACTGCCCGTATTAAACGTTAAGCCAAGCCCCCAGCCGGCACGATAGTTCCCGATAATAAGGCGTTTCAGCAGCTTTCCTGGTGAAATACTGATATAACCCGAATAATAGTCCATGCCATATTTCTGTTCTCCTGCAAAAAATTGCTCCCCCGGATCTTTATCCCCTGAAAAACCAATAGCAAGCAGATCAGCAAACGAGTATGTGTAACGAAAGCTCATTTGATAAGGACTGCCAGGGTAGTAGTTTGTACTGCCGGTTTCTTTCCCGGAGGCCTGACCTGTATACCCCCTGGATCCCGGAAAGCATGAACCTCCCTGGATCAGCACTTCATTTTTACCGTATTTGAACAGGTTTTTGAAAGTCAGGGATGGGGAATGAGAAAGCGGGATAAAGTTTACATAAGGTGAAATCTTATGAACCAGGCAGGAATCAAAACCATTGATTGCAAGCAACTCATAAATTGAAAACACCTCTCCGTAATCCTTCAGATATTCAAACAATTTCATGCGTTGCGATGCATTCAGGCATGGTATTCTTAACAGATCTTCTTCTGAGGCCGAATTCAGATCAAGAGGCCTGGACCTCATTTCATCCATCTCTTCCACAATTATCCTGTAAGAGTTTTCGCTTTCATCCTTCCAATTCATATCATCCAACCCGTCCCCGGTAAGCTGCGTGAGCTCTGACTGGGCATAAACCTGACTGGAACAAAACAATGATAACCATAGCAGGCAGTACCATTTTAAAGGAAATTTATGTGGATATCTTTTCATGTTATGCGAAAGGGGAGGGTTTATTTCCTGAACTGGTACTGAACTGAGACTGCAGGACTGAAGCCAAGCACCTGGCTGTATTCCGATGCAAAGTCAACAGAGAAGCGGCTGATCACAATGCCTGCTCCTATGCTTAGCCGGAAAGGGCTGGTAGCAAAACCTGCCCTGGCCGAAAGAATTCTTGCAAACCTGCATTCTGCACCCATTCTTGCACAGGCTTTGCCAGCAGGACATTTCTCAATCTCAGCCGACAAAAAAAGCTCTTCCGTAAAATAATAGCTCAACCCGATCTGAATGAGGGTCGGCAGTGACTCCCCGGATGCGGTGGATAATTTCACCGGCACGGGATTGACACAATGAAATCCTACCAGTACCTGCTTCACTGGTCTGAACAGCAAACCTGCCTCGCAGTTAAAAACATTTGTTGAACTATAGTTATCAGAAATCTGAAACCTGTAATAATTTAACTGAACACCAGCTGAGAATCTTTTTCCGAATTTTCTGGCATATGCGATACCGGTTTTCAGTTCGCTGTAAATGCTTGTCCCGAAATGATTGCAGATAAATGAAAACGCGCCGGGTCTTACACAGGCTGAGAACACGATTGACTCATACGATAGCTCCCTGACCATATACCTGTTTTCAAAAAATATTCCACAGAATATTCCTTCGTTCCATGCATTCGAGGCCTGGTTGTTGGCAGCAGACCATTGATCATAAACTGCTACGGCGATCCCCGACATCCCGGCAGAGCGGCCTCCTAAAGACTTGAATTCACCCGATGCCTTTACATTGACTGAAAAAGCCAATATGACAGGCAAAAGAAATACACAGGCTCCCTTCCTCACGATCTTTTTTCCTTAATCCGCCATCCTGTAAAAAGTAATATGGTACAAGCCTGGATTTTGCGAAAATTTGCACCAATTCAGTAAATTTGACTAATTTTCAAAACCTGATCCGGAACAGCCGATATCAGCCATCGATGAACATTGTCGTAAGAAAAGCCGCTGAAAACGATCTGCCTGCCATTGTTGAGATTCTGAACCATGGAATCAAAACAAGGCATTCCGTGGGATACTTTGTAAGCCAGTCAGCTGCTGAAATGAAAGAATGGTTTGATGAACATATCCTTAGTGAAAGATACCCTGTAATGGTCGCAGAAGAAGATGGTCATATACTTGGTTGGATCAGCCTGAGTCCTTACCGCAAAGGGAGGGAAGCATTTAACAGGACCGGTGAAATCAGTGCATATATTCATGAAGACCACCACAGGAAAGGTATCGGACAGAAACTTCTTGACCATATGTTACTTTTTGCTTCAGGATCGGGCTTCAGGATCATTTTTGCGATAGTTCTCGATAAAAATGATCCCAGCATTAAAATACTCGAAAAAAATAATTTTGAGCGATGGGCGTTTCTTCCTGAAGTTGCAGAGATAGACGGTGTCACCTTAAATCACTTATATTTCGGTAAAAGATTGGCATAAATAATATGTGGGATGTTGATTGGGAAAAAACAAAAACCAGGTTCCGGCTTGCAGAACCTGGCTCGATCCCGAAGGAGGATTTCGATGATGCATGAAGCTGGCAGTAATACGGAAACACCTGAAATAGCCGGGTCATTAACCTTTGAACCTCTATCCACTTCTAACTGGGATAAGTTTGTTCATCTTTTCGGTGACAGGGGAGCCTGCGGGAATTGCTGGTGCATGTCATTCCGTCTGAAAAAAGCCGAGTTTGAAGCCGGCAAGATTAATAATGGCAATAAAAACCGGATGAAGAAACTGGTGGAAAATAATCAACCTGCCGGGATCCTGGGCATATACAAGTCTAAAGCGATTTCATGGTGTGCATTAGCTCCCCGCGAAGCATTTCCGAAGATAGAGAATTCGAGAATACATAAACGGATAGATGATCAGCAGGTCTGGTCAATTCCCTGTTTTTTCATTGATAAACAATACCGAAAAAAAGGACTTTCAATGGATATCCTGAAAGGGGTCATCAATTATGCCGGGGAGAAAAAAATCGGGATTCTTGAAGCTTACCCGTTGATCCCGTCTACAGCCAGGCTTCCCGATCCTTTTGTATGGACAGGTCTTTTCAAATCATTCGAGCAGGCAGGATTCACGGTAGTCAGCCGCATTTCGCCCAACAGGCCCATGGTAAGGTACTACGTGTCAGGTTTGAACAGGTATGTTGCTTTCCTCAGGGGTGTCAATGTCGGAGGAAAGAAGGTCATTAAAATGGAAGAACTCAACAGGATTTTCATTGGCGCGGGGTACACAGGGATTAAGACACTTATTCAAAGCGGGAATGTATTATTTAATGCAAACACAAATAACCATGCCACTCTGAAATCCGAATTGGAAAACATCCTCAGGAAAGAACTTGGTTACAAGATTGAAGTATTTCTTCTTCCTTTTAATGATGTTATTGACATTTTCAATTCTGACCCCTTTCGGAAAGTAAACAAGGATGAAAAGAAAAAATTCTATATCAGCCTGTTTTCAGGGAACCCCGGGAAACAAACCGAATTACCTGTATTCTCTGAAAAGGGGGACCTTGAAGTATTAAAGATTGAAAAGAACAGGGCTTTTATCCTGAGCCGGGAAATAGATGGAAAATTCGGATTCCCGAATGCTTTTATAGAGGATATAACCGGCTCGGCGGCAACTACGAGAAACTGGAATACAATTGCAAAACTGGTAAAGGAGTGATCCGTTTTATTAACTAAAAAAATATAATATGAACTCAGTCATTCTTGATTTCCTTAAACAATTAAAGGAAAATAATAACCGCGAATGGTTTCAGAAGAATAAAAAAATATATGAAACTGCCAAAGCGGAAATGGAAGCTTTTGTTGATATCCTGATACCACAGATAGCAGTTTTTGAACCTTCCGTGAAATATGTGAATGCGAAAGATTGCATGTTCAGGATCTTCAGGGATGTGAGGTTTGCAAAGGACAAGTCGCCTTATAAAACCAATATGGGAGCATGGATTTCAAAGGGAGGCCGTAAAAGTGCCGGACCAGGTTATTACCTGCATATTCAACCCGGAGAATCGATGCTGGCAGGAGGCGTATATATGCCTGAACCGGATCAGCTGAAAAAAATCAGGCAGGAAATTTATTATAATGCAGGGGAATTTAAGGCCATACTTGAAAGTAAGAACGCGAAGAAATACTTCAACGGTTTATCTGAATGGGATAAACAGAAGTTGCCCCCACGTGATTTCCCAAAGGATTTTCCGGATATCGACCTGCTGAAATACAGACATTACACTGTTGCGCATATGCTCGACGACAAGCATGTGATTGAAAAGGATTTTTCGAAACTTGTGATTAAGGTATTCGGGCTGATGCAACCCCTCAATGCTTTCCTCGAAAGGGCGCTCAACGGATAATTAATCGAAGTGGCCGATAATGGTCTGCTTACCGGTTACCTGCTGTCCGAGTTTTACATCAAGCCTTGTCCCGACAGGCAGCAGGAGATCCACCCTTGAACCGAATTTAATAAAACCAAGCTCTTCTCCCTGGTTCACCGGTTCGCCTACCCTTGGGTAACATTTGATCCTGCGGGCCATAGCGCCGGCTATCTGGCGTATGAGAACCTTTTGCTTCACCCCGGTCTCGATGACAGTCGTGGCCCTCTCATTTTCAAGGGATGCTTTTGGATTGAAGGCAACCATATGCTTACCGGGATGGTAAAAATAATATTTTATTTCACCATCAACAGGAAACCAGTTCACGTGCACATTTGTTGCCGACATGAAAATAGAAACCTGTATCCTTTCGTCCTTAAAATATTCCGGTTCAATAGTTCTTTCAATGACAACGACTTTTCCGTCGGCCGGAGCAAGAATGTGATTTTTACCTGTATTGGTATCCCTGGAAGGTGAGCGGAAAAAACGAACTATCATGAGAAAGAACCATAGTCCAAGGGCGTACAGAGTATAATGGAACCACGTCTGCTCCGGAAAAATATGGTTCAGTCCAAGGAGTAATGCAACAACAAAAAGAAATACGATAATGATGGTTTTGTATCCTTCGCGGTGTATTGTCATCCTGGGTTAAAAATTTCTGAAAACAAAATACAAAAATACAAAAGGCGCTGACATAAAGATAGTATCAAAGCGATCCAATATTCCACCATGTCCCGGCAAAATATTTCCAGAGTCTTTAATATGCAGGCTTCGCTTGAAAAGTGATTCGATAAGATCCCCGAAAGTTCCGAAAATGACCACCAGTAATGCCAGGACCAACCAGTCAGCCATCGAAATATCAGGGATAATAAATGCAAATCCGGCAGCAGAAAATACCGCCAATAATGCTCCGGCGATAGTCCCTTCCCATGTTTTTTTAGGAGAGATCCTTTCGAAAAATTTATGTTTTCCGAATTCTTTTCCATAAAGATAAGCCCCGGTATCATAAACCCAGGTGAAGATAAAATACCCAAGGAGATATGCCGGAAAGCCAAGAAAGCGAACAGAATCCGGGGAATACAGCAGGTTCAGGAGGGCCAGGGGCAGAGCTACATACAACACCCCTGAGCTTGTGATTGCAATATTTTCAAAAGGCCTGGACTTCTTCCTGTAGATCTCTATGATAAAGGAAAAAAAGAACATTGACATGGCTGCAAAGACAGGGAAATAATACCAGCTGTGCCAAAACAATGCCGGTTCTGTCTGGTTAAAGAAAAATATAAGCAGGTATAATATACTTCCGCATATTGTTCCATATGCTTTCTGTGGATAAATGTCGGTGGTTGAGAACAGGGAGTAAAATTCCCGTAAGCCAAGAATGGTAACCAGCAGGAATATCCCTGAAAAAAGCCAGTGATCATACCATAATGAAAACAATAGCAGAAATACCATGCTGAGTCCGGTGATCGTGCGTGCCCGGAAATTACTCATCAGCAACAGCCCTTTCCATGATTTGCTTGATAGTCAGAATCTTGATTCTCAGGAAGCATGAACATTCTGGTCGTCTATTAGAAAAATATAAAGTTCACGTGGGCCATGTGCCCCAAGAACCAGGGTTTTTTCAATATCTGCTGTCCTGCTTGGACCGGTTATCAAAGAGATCATTGAAGGATAATTGTGGTTGTATTTTTTACGGATCGCAGCCAGTGCATGTTTCAGGTCGGGTACCAGTTGCGAGGTGTATCCAAGCACCAGGTGGACTTCTGGGTACACATTGATCCTTCTTCCGGGACTTTGATGCGATGAAACCATTACTGATCCCAGCCTTGCAATCAAATATTCACAACGTGTGATACCGATCTTCGATTCAAGGAATTCTTCCTGTTTCGAGCCGTAAGGTATGCCAGCTTCTTTAAGGAGCTTTTGAACAACAGGATCAAGGCAGAACAGGACCGGCCAGTCTTTCTCAAGAATGAATTGTTTCAGGAGAGTGGTAAATTCATCCTCGCTTTCACAGTAAACAAATTTTCCTGAAACTTTAACCAGTTCCTGTGCAAAATTCACGTCGAGCGGTTCTGTAATCTCCTTGAAGACAGGTGATTCCTGGTCTATGATAGGGTAGGGTGGCTCTGTTTTTTCTATCAGGGCGTGCCTTACCTTTTTAAGTACCTTTTCACGTGACGTGGATTCTTCCATTGATTTTAATTCTTATGTTTTCTGCTCATCTCCCGCGCCAGAGGGAGCTTCGGAACCCGGCTGTTGCGGAGGCTGAACATCAGTAACAGGAACTTCTGTATTCCCGGCAAGGGATAAAGGGTTTTCAGATGCCGGGTTCTTTGTCGGAAGGAATCTCTCTTCTTCCCTATCAAATGGCCGCTTTCCGAAGATATGTTCGAGGTCTTCCCTGAAAATGACTTCTTTCTCGAGTAAAAGATTAGCCAGAGCAGAAACTTTTTCTTTATTATCGACGATGAGTTGTTTTGCTGTGGCGTATGCAGCATCAATAATTTTTTTGACCTCGAAGTCAATGACTTCCGCGGTTTTCTCGCTGTATGGCTTCTGGAATGCGAATTCATTCTGTCCACTGGAATCATAGAAACTGATGTTGCCTATTGCTTCATTAAGGCCGAAATAAACAACCATGGCATAAGTCTGCTTCGTGACTTTCTCAAGGTCGTTCAGGGCACCGGTTGAGATCTTTCCGAAAAATACGTCTTCCGAAACTCTTCCACCAAGCGCCGCCGCAAGTTCGTGGAACATCTGTTCATAGGTCGTGATCTGCCGTTCTTCAGGCAGGTACCAGGCTGCCCCAAGGGCTTTTCCGCGGGGTACAATGGTCACCTTAACCAGGGGGTGGGCATATTCAAGCAGCCAGCTTACCGCAGCATGTCCGGATTCATGGAATGCAATGACTTTCTTCTCATGCTGGCTTATGATCTTGTTCTTCTTCTCAAGTCCGCCCACTATACGGTCTATAGCATCTAAAAAGTCCTGTTTTTCAATAAAATTCTTATTCTTTCGCGCTGCAATAAGTGCCGATTCATTGCATACGTTGGCAATATCTGCTCCCGAGAAACCGGGGGTCTGGCGGGCAAGAAAATCAACATCGAGATTCTGGTCCAGTTTCAGGGGTTTCAGATGTACCTTGAATATCGCTCTCCTTTCTTCGAGGTCGGGAAGCTCAATATAGATCTGCCTGTCGAACCGGCCGGCACGCATCAGTGCACGGTCGAGAATATCAGCCCGGTTTGTGGCTGCAAGGATAATAACTCCTGTATTGGTCGCAAAACCATCCATCTCTGTAAGTAGCTGGTTCAGGGTGTTTTCCCTCTCGTCATTACCGCCGGTGATAGCATTCCTTCCGCGGGCACGACCGATTGCGTCAATCTCATCGATAAATATGATACAGGGTGCCTTCTCCTTGGCTTGTTTGAAAAGGTCACGTACCCTTGAAGCTCCGACACCTACAAACATTTCAACGAAGTCTGAACCTGAGAGACTAAAGAAAGGTACCTTGGCTTCACCTGCGACGGCTTTAGCCAGTAAGGTCTTTCCTGTTCCCGGAGGGCCGACAAGCAATGCACCTTTGGGGATTTTGCCTCCAAGCTGGGTGTATTTCGTGGGGTTCTTCAGAAAGTCGACGATCTCCATGATCTCCACCTTCGCTTCTTCAAGACCGGCCACATCGTTGAAGTTGATGTTGACCATCGTGTCTTTGTCAAACAAAGTGGCTTTTGACTTGCCTATGTTAAAGATCTGGGCGCCTCCTCCACCTCCGCCTCCCCTGCTCATAAAGCGCATGATAAGGAACCATGCACCCACCAGGATGAGGATTGGCAGAAGGTATCCCAGGACATCACCAAAAATATCTTTACGTGATTCTGTCCCCGGAGGATAGGGAAACTGTTTCTTGAATTCCGCGATCTTCGCGGCAGGAACGCTGTCGCGCCTCATATGAGCAGCGATAGTGTCACGGCAGTCCTTAAGCAGTCTGTCTAAAATATCAACGCTGTTGATCTCATAATAAAACTGAGGATTTGAACCGTTAAAGGCGGAGCTCAGGCTTTTTTTATTGAATTGCTTATAGGCGGTGTCGTTCTGTATCCTGTCTTTCTTGATATAGATCTCCGCTTTTTCTTTATTAACAACAACGATCTTCTCTACATCCTGTTTGAGCAGCATTTCTTCAAGCTTGCCGTATTCAACAGGTTTAACCGGGTTATTATAGTTAAAGAATTGTAAAGCGAGAAATCCAATGAGCAGGATAAAATAAATCCAGTAAAAACTGAACCTCGGTTTTTTTCCTTTGGGAGCAAGGAAATTTGGCTTAAAATTATCTTTCGGTTTGTTATCTTTTTCTGCCATTCTGTCGTTTACCTTCGGTGAATTTTAATATAAGAGTCTCAGTCTTCAATTTTAACGACCTTTGCATCGGCCCATAACTGCTCAAGATTGAAGAACTTACGCTGTGTTTCCTGAAAAATGTGAACCACAATGTCAATATAATCTATCAAAATCCATTCCGCATTCTCAACGCCTTCCTTATGCCAGGGATTTAATCCGGTTTGTTTTTTGACCCGGTGAATAACTTCATCGGCAAGAGCTTCTGCCTGTGTCCTCGAATTACCGTGGGCGATCACAAATGCATCGCATACCGAATGGCCTGTTCCTTTAAAATTCAGAATAACGGGATCTTTTGCCTTTTTCTCCAGCAATGCCTCTGAGATGGCATCCATAAGCAGTTCCTCAGCGTTTTTCTTCTTCTTTACGGGCATTTGCTATACTATTACTGAGACAAAGGTAAGCAATTAAAAATTAGGTTTCAAAGCGTATGTTTCGTAGAATTCAGTTATGTATTTTACCGCCTCCTCTGCAGTATCGACCACGGTGAACAAGGCAAGGTCATTATCCGAGATCATGCTTTCCGGTAAAACCTTTTTCGTTATCCAGTCTGTGAACCCCTGCCAGTACTCCCTGGATATAAGAACAATCGGAAATCGTACAAGCTTGTGCGTCTGTATCAGTGTAATAGCTTCCGTAAGCTCATCCATGGTTCCGAATCCTCCGGGGAGAGCGATAAACCCCATCGAATATCTCATGAACATCGTTTTTCTGACATAAAAGAAGTCGAAGTTAAGAAGCCTTGTGCGGTCGATAAAAGGATTTGGCTTTTGTTCGAACGGCAGGGATATGTTCAGTCCCACCGATTTACCTCCTGCGAAATGTGCGCCTTTGTTCGCTGCTTCCATAATACCAGGCCCTCCTCCGGTGATTACCCCGAAACCATTCTTCGTGAGGAGGTAAGCTATTTCCTCGGCAAGGCGGTAATATTTATTGCTTTCGGGAGTACGGGCCGATCCGAAAATAGAAACGCAGGGGCCAATCTTACTTAATTTGTCAAAGCCTTCAACCATTTCTGACATCACTTTGAATATCTCCCAGGTGTCGACCGAGATCGTCTCCGTCCAGCTCTTCGGCTGAAAAGATTCCCTTAATTTTTCAATGTCTTTGTTTTCCATAATCTATGATTAAAAGCGAAAAGTGAAAAGCGAAAGGCGAAATATTTCGCCTTTCGCTTTTCACTTATTCAATTCCTTCCTCAAATGTAACCCGGTATAACTAAAGTCATAGCCCGCAATTTCCTCCGGGGTTCCTTTGCAAACTATCGTTCCTCCCCGTTCCCCGCCCTCGGGGCCGAGGTCAATAATATGGTCGGCCACCTTGATCACTTCCATATTATGTTCAATTACTAGGACGGTATTTCCTTTCGCGACAAGTTTATTGAGAACACAGAGAAGTACCTTCACATCTTCAAAATGCAGCCCGGTCGTAGGTTCATCCAGAATATACAGGGTGTTACCGGTATCTGCCTTACTTAGTTCAGAGGCAAGTTTAACCCTCTGGGCTTCTCCGCCCGAGAGTGTGGTTGATTGCTGCCCGAGGGTGATATACCCCAAGCCGACCTCATAAAGCGTACTGATCTTATTCAGTATCATCGGTATGTTCTCGAAAAACTCCACCGCCTGTTCAATGGTCATATTAAGGACATCGTTGATGGATTTTCCTTTAAATCGTACTTCAAGCGTTTCCCTGTTATACCTGTGTCCCTGGCAGGTTTCGCAAAGGACGTAGACATCAGGAAGGAAATTCATTTCGATGACCTTTAATCCGCCTCCTTTGCAGGTTTCGCACCTTCCTCCCCTGACATTGAAAGAGAATCTTCCCGGTTGGTAGCCCCTGATCTTCGACTCAGGCAGAGACGCAAACAGCTTTCGGATCTCATCAAATACCTTTGTATACGTTGCAGGATTGGAGCGGGGAGTCCGGCCTATCGGAGACTGGTCGATCTCGATCACTTTATCAATGTTTTTAATACCCTCGATCCTGTCGTATGCAAGAGGTTTATTATCGGACTTATAGAAATGCCTGCTGAGAATCGGATACAGCGTTTCATTGATCAGGCTTGATTTCCCGCTTCCCGACAAACCGGTAATGCAGATGAATTTGCCCAGTGGGATCTCAAGGTCCACTGTTTTCAGGTTATTGCCTTTTGCACCATAAAGTACAAGTGTGTTACCGTTGCCTTTCCTTCTCGTATCCGGAACCCTGATCTCCTTCTTTCCGCTAAGGTATTGCCCGGTCAGATGCCCGTTTTTCATAATCTCCTCAGGGGTTCCGTGAGCAACGATAAGGCCGCCGTGTACCCCGGCGCCAGGTCCGATATCGATAACATAGTCTGATGCAAGAATGGTTTCTTTATCATGTTCCACCACGATCACCGAATTCCCTGCATCACGCAGATTCTTCAGTGCCCTGATCAGTTTAAGGTTGTCATGCTGGTGAAGCCCTATGCTTGGTTCATCTAGGATATAAAGCACACCGACCAGCTGCGACCCAATCTGGGTCGCCAGGCGTATGCGCTGGCTCTCCCCGCCGGATAATGACCTTGCAGGGCGGTTCAGGGTCAGGTAACCGATCCCGACATCCAGCAGAAATCTGATACGGCTCTGGATTTCTCTTACGATCTCATAGGCTATCACACGCTTTCGTTCATCCAGGTGAGCGTTGATACCGCTCATCCATTCCTGGAGGCTGAGCATGTCCATACCGGCCAGATCAGCGATATTCTTCCCGTCTATCCTGAATTGCAGGGATTCTTTTTTAAGCCTTGAACCCTGGCATTCAGGGCAGCGCATTTTATTCATGAAGCTGCTGACCCATTTCATAATGCCGGCCGGGGCGGTTTCGGCAGTCTGGGAATTGATAAAGCTTACAATACCCTCAAAATTCAATGAATAGGAGGATGTGATCCCCAGGTAATCATTCTTTACCCTGATCACCTCATCGGAACCATAAAGAATAGTATTGACAGCCTGTTCGGGGATATCCCTTATAGGTGTGTTCAGGTCAAAACCATGTTTCTCCCCGATTGCTTCAATTTGCTTGAATATCCAGGTATTCTTGTATTCGCCCAGGGGAACGATCCCGCCTTTCCTGATGCTTTTACCGTTATCAGGTATGATTTTATGGATATCGATCTCTGATATCGTTCCCAGGCCGTTGCAACGGGGACAAGCGCCATAGGGGGAATTAAAGGAAAATGTATTGGGTTCGGGTTCATCATAAGAAATTCCGCTCGTCGGACACATAAGCAGGCGGCTGAAATGCCTTGCCTGGTCTGTTGACAGGTCAAGAACGCTGAGAGAATCCTTGCCCTGTTTCATGGCCGTATTGACTGAACCTGCAAGCCGTTTCACAGATCCGGGTGTTATGTGAACGTGGTCAATAACAATTTCAATATCATGGATCTTGTAACGATCGAGTTGCAGTCCATGCGAGATCTCGCGCACATCCCCGTCAATCCTTACGCTGATAAATCCCTGCTTCCTGATCTGCTCAAACAACTCACGATAATGACCTTTACGACCTTTAACAACCGGTGAGAGTATCACGACCTGCTTACCGTCGTATTCCGACATGATCAGCTCAACGATCTGCTGTTCGGAATATCTTACCATCTTTTCACCCGTAATATAGGAGTAAGCATCGGCTGCCCTGGCATACAGAAGGCGGAGAAAATCATAGATCTCGGTGATTGTACCAACTGTTGAACGGGGATTACGGCTTGCCGATTTCTGTTCTATCGAGATGACCGGGTTAAGGCCTGTGACCCGGTCCACATCAGGTCTTTCCAGACTGCCGATAAACTGTCTTGCATAGGCTGAAAAGGTTTCCATATACCTTCTCTGGCCTTCAGCATAAATGGTATCGAATGCCAGGGACGATTTGCCGCTGCCGCTTAATCCTGTAAACACAACAAGCTTGTTCCTGGGAATGCTCAAGTCAATATTCCTGAGGTTGTGAACCCTGGCACCGGATATTTCTAACTGGTCTTCCAAAATCAGCTGAGAGCTTAATGAATCTCGTTAATTTTCAAGGTGTCGTGGAAGTATGTGTCGGAATTAATCAGGTTCTTCTGAAGGTACTCTGTATGTATAGCCCCCTCTTTTGGCAGAACAATCTGATATTTTTTGTTAAGCTTGTTCGTGAGTGTATATTTCCTCAGCCAGGGATTAAAATCGCGGAAAACCTTTACACTTAAATTGTTCTTCAGGGCAAACTCGGGAAGGTCCCTGATCGGAGTATTAATTTCGATTGTGTATGTTGGAATAACAGGGTAAAAATCACTGGCCCTCAGATACAATCCGTATTGTACGGGATTCCCATAGATCTCTTTAATGGCAACTATCCTGTAAATATACCGTGAAGTCTCCTCGTTAAGGTACAGATCGTAAAAATTTTTTGCTTTCTGGTTTTCAAGTGCATCGCTAATGCCATCCTGACCGCGGTTAAAAGAAGCAGCCACCAGGGTCCAGTTGCCATATTTTTCATACGATTCAAGAAAGTATTTGCAGGCAGCTTCAGTTGCTTTTGATACATTGTATCTTTCATCTACCTCTTCATTCACTTCCAGACCGTAGTGGATGGCAGTTGGCTTCAGGAACTGCCAGAAACCTTCAGCTTTGGATGGGGAAACGACATTGTAGAAGTTGCTTTCGGCAAGCGCCAGGAACTTGAAATCATCAGGCACCTTATTTTTTTTCAGTATAGGCTCGATCAGGGGAAACCAGCGGTTCGCCCGTTTGAACATCAGTATCGTAGATGCATGCATGAAAGTATTGATCATGATCTCCCGGTCAAGGCTCTCATGCACATAGAACAGATCAAGCGGCATTTTCTCACCGGCAAAATCGGCTTTCAGGGGGCATGCAGGTGAGAAAATACGATAAGAACGCTGGGCCACTTCACGGTAATCTTTATCGGAGTTCTTCTGGTATAACACAGCGAAAATAAACACGGTAACCACGGCGAACAGGGCCGGAATCAAAAAAATGTATTTCAGGTTTCTTTTCATCATCAGAAAGGACTGGTAAATTCAGTAAACTTCGGAGAAATCTTGTCTTTGTCGGAGATCACCGGGCTCTCTAAGCCCCAGTTGATATTCAGGTCAGAATCGTTCCACAGAATACTCCCCTCAGATGCTTTGTTGTAAATGTTTGTGCATTTATAGAAGAAGATTGTATCATCTTCAAGCGTGGCAAAACCATGGGCAAATCCCTCGGGAACCCAGTACATCCATTTATTCTGTCCTGACAGGACGATGGATTCCCATTTCCCGTAGGTTGGTGAATCCCGGCGAATATCCACGGCAACATCAAGAACCGATCCCCTCATCACACGTACAAGTTTTCCCTGGGCAAAAGGAGGAGCCTGGAAATGCAGCCCTCTTAACACTCCTTTCTTCGACTTGGATTCATTGTCTTGCATGAACTTCAGGTCGAGCCCGAGTTTCAGGAACTTCCCGTGGTTGAAGGATTCAAAAAAATATCCCCGTTCATCTTCAAACACATCGGGTTTGATGATAAGCAGTCCTTCGAGCGGAGTCTTTATGATTTCCATAATGATTGATTTATTTTCGCCACCTCGCTATTTATTCGCACCAATTGTTTATTTTATTTGTGTGCTCATTTTGGCTTCGCCAAACGCTACCTCGCTATTTATAAATGCACACATTCCCCATAGGCCTGAGCCACTGCTTCCATGATGGCTTCGCTCATGGTCGGATGAGGGTGGACCGCTTCAATGATCTCCCTGCCCGTAGTTTCCAGCTTCCTGGCAGTTACCGCTTCAGCGATCATTTCAGTCACATTCTCACCAATCATATGAGCCCCCAGCCATTCACCGTATTTCGAGTCAAAGATCACTTTGACAAATCCTTCCCGGGCCCCTGCAGCAGTAGCTTTACCTGAAGCAGTGAAAGGAAATTTTCCAACCAGGATCTCATAACCTGCTTCTTTCGCGGCTTTCTCGGTCAGGCCAACCGAGGCGATCTCGGGATGGGTGTATGTACATCCGGGAATGTTACCGTAATCGAGAGGTTCAACATGCTTCCCTGCAATCTTTTCAACACAGATAATGCCTTCGTGGGAAGCTACATGTGCAAGGGCAGGTCCCTTCACAATGTCGCCAATAGCATAGTACCCGTCGACACCGGTCCTGTAAAAATCATCCACCAGCACTTTTCCGCGCTCGGTTGCAATCCCCGTTTCTTCAAGGCCTATGCCTTCTATATTTGTTGTAACGCCTACGGCGGAAAGCACAATGTCGCATTCGATCAATTCGTCTCCTTTTTTTGTCTTTACCGTGACCTTGCAACCTGCTCCTGTTGTGTCAACAGATTCAACGGAAACCCCGGTGAGCACTTTCATGCCGGCTTTCTTAAAGGAACGCTCCAGGGTTTTCGACACTTCTTCATCTTCAAGCGGGACAATATTGGGAAGGACTTCGATAAGTGTCACTTTTGTGCCAATGGAATGATAGAAATAAGCGAACTCCGAACCTATTGCCCCGGAACCCACTACAACCATCGACTTCGGCTGGGCCTGCAAAGTCATGGCTTCGCGGTACCCTATGATCTTTTTCCCATCCTGTTTTAGGTTTGGAAGTTCTTTCGAACGGGCACCCGTAGCCAGGATGATATTGTCGGCAGTATACTCAATGGTTTTTCCGCTTTCATCGGCCACTTCCACTATTTTTCCGGGTTTGACTTTCCCGAACCCCTTAAGATGCTCTATTTTATTTTTCTTCAGAAGGAACTGTATTCCTTTGCTCATTGTTTCAGCCACTTCACGGCTGCGTTTTATAATGGCCGGGAAATCGGCTTTAAGGTCTGAAACAGAAAGGCCATATTCAGGAGCATGCTGAATGTACTGGAACACAGCTGCACTTTTTAACAATGCTTTTGTAGGAATGCATCCCCAGTTCAGGCAGATGCCGCCGAGCTCGGCTCTCTCGACAACAGCGACTTTAAATCCCAGCTGAGCTGCGCGTATAGCTGCAACGTACCCGCCGGGACCGCTGCCTACGACAATGATATCGAACTTCATAAGCTTATCAATTAGCAATCCGCGAAAGTACTAAAAATTGAGCTGTTAACCAAGAGACCCGAGGGCCAAAATTTCTGTTCAAAGATGTTAATAATTGCCCGTTGTCTGATATTTTTTTATTTTTGTTTATTGCACCTTCAAAAAGACAGACAAGTATCACCTAAAATAAAGACCTATGTCAAAAAAAGGATTTAGTACGAAAGCTATTCATGCCGGTCATGTTGATTTCCAGCCCGGTTCGATGATTACTCCAATTTATCAGTCGGTCGCGTACCCTTATGCGGATGCTAAAGAAGCTGCGGCCATCTTTACAGGTGAAAAGCCTGGATATACATACGGCCGTTGGGACAATCCCACTGTTGATCTTTTTGAGCAGAGGATGGCAGCCCTCGAAGGCACCGACGGGGCAATCGCAACTGCTTCAGGGATGTCGGCCATATTTCTTTTATCACATCACTTGCTTTCACCAGGGGATGAGGTCGTTTCTTCGAACCGGGTTTACGGGGGCACTTTTGGCCTTTTCGATACGGGGCTTAAAAAGATGGGGTCAAAGGTCAACTGGGTGACAAAACCGGAAGACATTAATGAATGGAAGAATGCCATCACGCCGAAGACAAAGTTTTTATTTGTCGAGACCCCAAGTAACCCGGCGCTTTTCATAGCCGACATTCCGGCCCTGGCGAAGTTGGCCAGATCGAAAAAGCTGCCGCTGGTTGTCGATAACACCATCGCCACGCCGGCCCTTCAGCAACCGATTGCACTGGGCGCGGATGTTATAGTGCATTCCACTACCAAGTACATTTGCGGAAACGGTACCAGCCTGGGAGGCATCATTTGCGGGTCAAAAAAACTAATCGATGGGATCCGCCAGACTTCTATCCGCTACCTTGGTCCGGCGATGGCCCCGTTCAATGCATGGCTTAACCTCCTTGGTCTGGAGACCCTTTCATTGAGAATGGAAAAGCATTGTGCGAATGCGATGGCAGTAGCTACTTTGCTTGAAAACCATCCGAAGGTGAAACAGGTAAATTACCCCGGCCTGGACTCGAACCCCTATCACAAAATGATCAAAGGTCAAATGAAAGGTTGCAGTTCCCTTCTTTCTTTCGAATTAAAAGGGAACTATAAAGATGCAACAAAATTCATTGATTCGCTGAGGGTTATAACGCATGCAACCCATCTGGGGACCTGCCGTTCCATCGTGACCCATCCTGCTTCCACCACTCATTCGGCCCTGGGAGAAAAGGAGATGAAAAAAGCGGGAATTTCTCCTTCAATGATCAGGTTTTCGATAGGCATCGAGGACGAGAAGGACCTTCTGGACGATCTTGCACAGGCTTTCAGGGAGGTTGGCAAGCAGGGGAAACGTAAAAAATGAACAAACCGCTTCAATTTTATTCCACAAACCTGAAAGCCGGTACCCTGAGCTTTCATGAAGCCCTGCTGCAGGGACAAGCCCCTGATAAGGGTTTGTATATGCCGGTGAGTATACCACTGATTCCGATCGAAGCTATCAGGGAATTCAGGCAAATGGAATACCCGGAGATCGCATATCATGTGACAAAACCTTGGCTGGCAGGAGAGATCCCTGATAAGGACCTTAAGGCGATCATTAATGATTCATATGACTATGAGATCCCGCTGGAACAGGTATTTGAAAGGAAATATGTTATGCGCCTTGACCGTGGTCCTACCGCCTCGTTCAAGGATTTTGCAGCCCGGATGATGGGACGGCTCATGCAGTATTACCTTAAAGCGGAAAACAGGCGCCTGCTTATTCTTACTGCTACTTCGGGTGATACAGGCAGCGCGGTGGCAAATGCTTTTTACGGACTTGATGATATCGATATAGTGGTTCTTTTTCCAAGGGATGAAGTCACCGACCGGCAGAGAAAACAGATGACTACCCTGGGAAAGAATGTCAAAGTCCTTGCCCTGGATGCCAAATTCGATGATTGCCAGGCATTGGTAAAACGGGCATTTGCAGATCCTGAGCTGGCTTCTTTTCATCTGTCTTCAGCTAATTCAATTAATATCGGAAGACTTGTACCTCAGATCGTTTATTATTTCTATGCCTATGCTAAACTGTCAAGACCCGGGGAACAAATAATATTTTCAGTTCCTTCAGGTAACTTCGGCGATATGATGGGAGGAGTGCTTGCAATGAAAATGGGGCTCCCTGTCAGGAAATTCATTATTGCTACCAATGAAAATGATGAGTTCCCCAATTATCTTTTCAGCGAAACGTATGAGAAGTTAGAACCTTCGCGCAACTGTATCTCCAGTGCGATGAACGTCGGCCATCCAAGTAACCTGGCCCGCCTGCTGGCTTTGTACGGAGGTGTCATGGATGAGAAAGGCATAATCCATCACGCTTCTGACATCGAACAGATGAGAAAGGAACTTTGGGCGGTCAGCATTACCGACGAGGAAACCCGCAGAACAATAAAGGAAGCCTGGAATACATGGAAGTTTCTTCTTGAACCTCACGGTTCAGTTGGCTGGGCAGGCCTTCTGAGATATCTGCAGGAACATGAAAAACAGCTTGCCGGGGATCAGCTCTGTGTTTCCCTGGAGACTGCACATCCGGCTAAATTCCCTGAAGAAATACAGAAGATCACCGGCATTAATCCGCCCCTTCCAAAAAGCCTTCAGGGAATTGATGCCAAACCCGAATACCTGGACGATATTAAAAACAATTATGCGGACTTTAAAACCTGGTTAAAATCTAAATTCAAACTCTAACCCCTAATCTCTAACCCCTAACCCCTATGTACATTGTTTGCACTGACCTCGAAGGCGTCCTGACTCCGGAAGTATGGATCAATGTTGCCGAAAAGATTGGTATCCCCGAACTCCGCCGCACAACCCGTGATGAACCCGATTATCCGAAGCTGATGAGATGGAGGATACGGATACTTGATGAACACGGACTGAAGTTGCACGATATCCAGAACGTGATCTCACAGATAGAACCCCTTCCGGGAGCCTTTGAATTATTGCAGTGGATAAAGGAGAGGACGCAGCTGATCGTAGTCTCCGACACCTTTATCCAGTTTGCCGACCCGATCATGAAGCAGTTGGGAAGACCCACTTTATTCTGCCATTCTCTGGTAATGGACGAAACAAACCGCATAATTGATTTTAAAATGCGCCAGCCTGACCCTAAACGCAGGACTGTCGAGGCATTGCAGGGACTGAAATACCAGGTCGTTGCAATCGGAGATTCCTACAATGATATTTCGATGTTAAGGCAGGCAGAAGAAGGGATCCTCTTCCGACCTCCCCAGAATGTTATCGATGATCATCCGCATTTTCGAGTTACTCATGATTATGAAACGATAAAAAAGATTCTTGAGAGTTATATTGGATAATCTGAACCCGAACCTGAGCCCGCAGCGGGCATAAAGCATCAGCATTATTATTCTCCTGAATTGCAAGTACCTTCTTAACTTTATGAAAATTTTCCGGAACTATGAAAAAAACCAATGATCCATCGACCCGCATATTCGACCTTTTACAATTCGGCGAATACGGGGATGTGAATCCATCGATCACGGATTCAGCCACCTACACTTTCATGCAGGCCATCACTATGAGCGAAACTTTCGCCGGCCAGCAGGAAGGCTGTTACCTGTATTCACGCCACTGGAATCCCACGAACAAATACCTTGCCGATGCACTTGCAGCCCTTGAAGGCACTGAATCTGCCTGGGTCACCGCATCCGGAATGGCGGCAATTACGTGTGCAATACTACAGCTTGTAAAGAGCGGGGACCATGTCGTTTGCGCAATGACAATCTATGGAGGCACCTTCGCTTTCCTCTACAACTACATTAAAAAGTTCAATATCGATGTCACTTTTGTCGATATCCGCAAGCTGGATGATGTGCGTAAAGCGATAAGGCCGAACACAAAGATCATCTATACCGAATCGATGACGAACCCCCTGCTTCAGATCAGCGACATTCCCGAACTGGCTAAGATCGCCAACGAACATGGGATCAAACTGATGGTTGACAATACGTTCACTCCGATGATGATTTCTCCGGCCCTGCATGGGGCTCATATCGTGGTGCACAGCATGACGAAATTCATCAACGGGAAGAATGACTGCGTGGCAGGAGCAATATGCGGAGACAAGGACTTTATCGATGCCCTTTGCGATGTCAATAACGGCACAGCCATGCTGCTTGGCCCTTCGCTCGAACCCCTGCGCTCATCCAGCATATTAAAGAACCTGCACACTCTTCATATCAGGATGAAGCAGCACAGCAAAAACGCAATGTACCTTGCTGAACGGTTTAAGGAATATGGAGCAAAAATAATCTACCCCGGCCTTCCCGAGCATAAGGGGCATGAAGTCATGAAAAAGATCATGAATCCTGAGTTCGGTTTCGGCGCCATGATCGCGATCGATATGGGGACTGCAGCCCGTGCATCGAAGCTGATGGAAGCCATGGAACTTGAGGGTGTTGGCTACCTGGCCGTAAGTCTGGGGTACTTTAAAACTCTGTTCAGCAATTCGGGCAAGAGCACTTCTTCGGAAGTCCCCGAAGAAATACAAAGGGAGATGGGATTATCAGAAGGACTGATCCGTTTTTCGGTGGGCCTTGATAATGATATCGACCGCAGCTGGGAAAAGATCAGGCATTGCCTTGACCAGATGGGTTAAACCCCCTAAGACTGGCAGGTCGACACCAGGTTCCTGTCTCCGTAAGCATCGTCGATACGTGTAACTGTTGGCCAGTATTTGTCGTCGGCCGACCAGGGCATCGGATAAGCGGCTTTCTGCCTGGAATAGGGCAGGGTCCACTCATCGGCCGAAACCATGGCTGCAGTGTGGGGCGCTTTCATGATCACATTCACAAGCTTGTCGGCTTTGCCCGATGCAATCTCATCAATCTCGCCCCTGATGGATATCATAGCCTCGATAAATCGGTTCAGTTCATAATAAGGCTCGCTTTCGGTAGGCTCTACCATCAATGTGCCATGTACGGGGAAAGCAACGGTAGGAGCATGGAAACCGTAATCCATAAGCCTCTTTGCTATATCAATAGCCCCGATGTTGGTCTGGCGTGTAATCCCGTTGCAATCAACTATCATTTCATGCGCGCAGCGGCCGTTCTTCCCTGAATACAAAATCGGGTAATAGGGCTCCAGGCAGGATTTGAGATAATTGGCGTTTAAAATAGCCATCTTCGTAGCTTCAGTCAATCCTTCCCCTCCCATCAGCTTGATATAGGCATAGGAGATCGTGAGGATCAGGGCGCTGCCGTATGGTCCTGAAGCAACGGCCGTGGTCCCGGTCTTCCCGCCGGTCTCAACCTGGGTATGGCGCGGCAGGAAAGGTGAGAGGTGCTTCGCAGCTGCAATCGGGCCTTCTCCGGGTCCGCCGCCCCCGTGAGGAATTGCGAAGGTCTTGTGAAGGTTGAGGTGGCATATATCGGCCCCGATCATTCCCGGGTTCGTGAGCCCGACCTGGGCATTCATATTGGCCCCGTCCATATAAACCTGGCCGCCGTTTTCATGAATGATTTTCACGATCTCAAGTATGTTTTCTTCAAACACCCCGTGAGTGGAGGGATAGGTTACCATCAGCGCCGAAAGTTTGTCCTTATGCTGGACTGCCTTCTCACGAAGGTCGGCAGTGTCGATGTTGCCGTGATCATCGCATTTCACAACAACTACCTGCATCCCGGCCATCGCGGCACTTGCAGGATTTGTGCCGTGGGCCGAAGACGGGATGAGGCAAACGTTCCTGTGCCCATCGCCCCGGCTTATATGATACTGCCTTATCACCATCAGCCCGGCATATTCTCCTGCCGCGCCTGAATTGGGCATGAATGAAACAGAATCGAACCCGGTGATCTCGCAAAGGTCTTTTTCAAGCTCCTTGATCAGGTATTGGAAGCCTTCGGCCTGGTCGAGGGGCACGAAAGGATGAACCCCTCCGAATTCGGGATAACTCAGTGCGAACAGCTCTGATGCGGCATTCAGCTTCATCGTGCAGGAACCCAGGGGGATCATCGAACGGTTGAGCGAAAGGTCCTTGATCTCAAGTTTCTTGAGGTAACGCATCATTTCGGTCTCGGAATGATATGAGTTGAAGACCTTTTGTGTCATGAATGCGGATGTCCTTGTAAGTTCAGCCGGCACAGTGGTGATCATCTCACATTCCTTCGGGTTGCAAATGAACTCTGTAAACATTTTCCCGTTGGCTTCGGCAAACAGCTTAAGGATTATGTTGATGTCGGAGAGTCCAGTGGTCTCGTCAAAGCTGATGCCGACATGTTTTTCGCTGATGTACCTGAAATTCATGCCCAGCCCGATAGCCCTGGACCTTATTTTTTCGCTGGTAACCCCTTCGGGCAGTTCAATGCATAAGGTGTCGAAGAAATGACTGTTAAGCTGCCTGTACCCGTATTTCACGATTTCCTGTGAAAGTACGCCGGTGAGTATGTTGATGTGACGGGCAATCTGTTTTATTCCTTTCGGCCCGTGGTATACACCGTACATCCCTGCCATAACGGCCAGCAAAACCTGAGATGTGCATATGTTTGATGTCGCACGTTCACGTTTTATGTGCTGTTCGCGGGTCTGCAATGCCATTCTCAATGCCCTGTTGCCATTGGCATCCACTGAGATCCCGATGATACGCCCGGGCATCTGCCTCTTGAATTCCTCCCTTGTGGCAAAGAATGCTGCATGGGGTCCTCCGTATCCCATCGGGATACCGAACCTCTGGGATGAACCGAATACAACGTCGGCTCCCCATTCGCCCGGGGGGGTAAGCAAGGCCAGGCTCAGGAGGTCGCTTGCAACGGCAACGCCTATCTTAAACGCACGGGCTTTTGTGATAAAGGAACGGTAATCAGTAATTTCTCCATACTGGTCGGGATACTGGACAACGGATCCGAAGAATGTATTATCCGGGGCAAACTCTGGAGGTTTTCCGAAAACAAGTTCTATCCCGAGTGGAACTGCCCTTGTGCGTATTACATCGGCGGTTTGAGGGAAAATGTTATCCGCCACAAAAAATTTATTCGCTCCCCGTTTAACAGTCTCCCTGTCGCGTGAATTGAAAAGCATGATCATGGCTTCGGATGCGGCCGTGCCTTCGTCAAGAAGGGAGGCATTGGCAACAGGCATGCCGGTAAGGTCACTGATCATGGTCTGGAAATCGAGCAATGCTTCGAGCCGGCCCTGGGATATCTCCGCCTGGTAAGGTGTATAGGCCGTATACCAGCCGGGGTTCTCTAAAATATTCCGGAGTATTACGGCCGGGGTGATCGTATTGTAATATCCCTGCCCTATATATGTTTTGAAAAGCTTGTTTTTGGCTGCAATACCCTTGATATGATTCAGGTACTGGTACTCATTCATCCCTTTCGGAAGGTTCAGGTTTGATTTCAGGCGGATGGCCGAAGGCACAGTCTCTTCGATTAACTTTTCAAGGGTTTTAACGCCTATCTTTTCAAGCATGATGTCAATTTCGGCGCCGGACGGGCCGTTATGTCTTCTAGCAAAATTGTCAGTGATCATATTTTAAGTTTTTGATGGCAGATTGAGATTCGCAAAAATACCAAGAATCGTTTACAAAGTAAAATGAAATCAGCCAGCATAAAAAAAGAAACCCCAGGAATCAACCGGGGGTTTCTTCAACAGTAGGATTAACCCTGGCTAGCTTTTCCTGATCCTCATGTTATAGAAGGAACGGTAAACAAAATATAAGGCAACAGCGAAGAAGCAAACTCCAATATAAGGGGCTATGCTGTAAAAATGTTCCGAAATCGCTATTTCCATTGCAAGGAGCCCGAATAAAGTCGTGAACTTGATGATGGGGTTCAGGGCAACCGAAGAGGTGTCCTTGAAAGGATCGCCTACGGTGTCGCCAACAACGGCGGCATCATGCAGTGCAGTGCCTTTTTCCTTAAGGTCAACTTCAACTACCTTCTTTGCATTGTCCCATGCCCCCCCCGCATTAGCCATGAATATGGCCTGGAATAAACCGAAGAAAGCAATGGATATAAGGTAGCTTACAAAGAAGGAAGCTGCTGCATACCTGAGCGGATCGGTCTTGGCCAGCAACACATCCTGGTAACCCGAAAGGAATGCTATGGCCAGAGCGAAAGAAAAAATAGCGACGAAAATGTTGAACATCCCGGTTTGTGCGTATTGTGTACAGATCTTGACAACCTCTTTAGATGTTTCGACGGATGCTTTTTTATCGGCATGTTCATCAAGGCGGATGTTCTTTTTGATGTATTCAACGGCCCTGTATGCGCCTGTGGTAACAGCCTGGATGGAAGCACCGGTAAACCAGTAAATTACTGCTCCGCCCATGAGGAACCCAAGGATGCTGTATGGGTTCAGGATGTTGAGGATCTGCTCGGGGCTGATGCCGAACTTGTTTTGGATTACAAGGATCAATGAGAAAATCATGGTTGTGGCGCCGACAACCGCAGTGCCGATGAGAACGGGTTTTGCAGTGGCTTTGAATGTATTCCCTGCTCCGTCGTTGGCTTCAAGGTAATGTTTGGCTTTTTCAAAATCAGGTTTGAAACCGAATTCTTTCTCAATTTCCCTTGATGCCTTTTCCTTATCTTCTTCGATAAGTGAAAGTTCATATACTGACTGGGCATTGTCGGTAACGGGGCCGTAACTGTCTACCGCGATGGTAACAGGTCCCATTCCAAGGAATCCGAAAGCAACAAGGCCGAAAGCAAAAATGGAAGGATAGGTCATATAGGCATCCAGGCCGTTCTTGCTGACAATATATGCGACGAACATGAGCACGAGGAATACCATGCCCTGCCAGAATGCGCTGAAGTTACCTGCAACGAGGCCCGAAAGGATGTTGAGGGAGGCGCCGCCTTCGCGTGAGGCAGTAACGACTTCATTCACATGCCTTGATTTGGGGCTGGTGAAGATCTTCGTGAATTCAGGGATCAAAGCAGCGCCCAGGGTTCCGCAGCTGATGATGATGGAAAGGGTGAGCCAGAGGTTGTTTGCCAGGTCGCCGATCATCACCTTGCTGGCGATGAAAGTGACGATGATTGACAAAATCGAGGTGATCCATACCAGGTTGGTCAGAGGGCGCTCAAAATCGATGTCGTCTTGTTTGCTGTAAAGAGCCTGGCTGAGGGCTTTGTTGATGTAAAATGCGGTGATTGAAGTGATGACCATCAGAACGCGCATGACGAATATCCAGGTCAATAATTCCTTTTGGTGATCGAGGAAATCGCCGCCTTTAACAACGGCGAGTACGATGAAACTGATAAGGGCAACTCCCGTTACACCGTAGGTTTCAAAACCGTCGGCTGTGGGGCCTACGCTATCGCCTGCATTGTCGCCTGTACAATCTGCGATAACACCGGGATTCCTGGGATCATCTTCCTTGATCTTGAAAACCACCTTCATAAGGTCGGAACCGATATCGGCGATCTTTGTGAAGATACCGCCTGCGATACGCAGGGCGGATGCGCCAAGAGATTCACCTATAGCGAAACCGATAAAACTGGCCCCTGCAAATTCCCTGGGAACAAATAATAAGATGATAAGCATCATGATCAGCTCAACACAGATGAGCATGACCCCAATACTCATCCCTGAATCCAGGGGGATGTTCAATAATTTTATAGGCTTGCGCTCCAGGGAGGCAAAAGCCATCCTGCTGTTGGCAAGTGTGTTCATCCTGATTCCAAACCAGGCAACACCGTATGATCCGAGGATCCCGACAACTGTCCACGAAAGGATCAGTATCACTCCGCCGAATGGCATGGCCTGGAGAAAGCCGAAATAAAACGCAATGCAAAGACCGATGATGACAAACAACATCACCAGGAATTTACCCTGCTGGATCAGGTAAGTCTTGCAGGTTTCAAAAATGATCTTGGCGACATCCAACATCGACTGGTGTGCACCTAATTTCCTGACTTTCTGGAACTGGTAGTATCCAAATAGCATTCCCAGCAGGCAAATCAGGAACCCGAACATCAGCAGATTGTTCTGCGAGGAAGTCAGGGCAGGAATTTTAAGGTCTGCCTCCGAGGCAAACATTGACAATGGCAGCATCATGGCTGCAAAAAGTATAGCCAGTTTCTTCATAAAAAAAATTTACTTGTTAGGACGCCAAATTTATGAAGGATTTTGAAACATTCCAATTAAAAGACATTTTTTCGTCACGAGTTTATTCAGAATCCGGAAGAATAGTGGTAAATTTGTTCTGCCAATCGAAATTTGCCTGATGGAGAAGATCCGCCTCGAAATCATTGGAATGTCATACAGCCAATCCCAGACCGGTGCCTATGCCCTGATATTAGGCGAGAAGAATGGAAAACGCAGGCTCCCCATAATTATAGGAGGTTTTGAAGCCCAGGCTATTGCCATCGAATTGGAGAAAATAAAAACACCAAGGCCCCTGACGCATGATTTATTTAAATGTTTTGCAGATGCCTTTAATGTTGAAGTAACGGAGATCCTGATCAATAAATTCCAGGAAGGTGTTTTTTATGCCCAGCTTGTATGCAGCGATGGCAACAAGGTGGAGGAAGTAGATTCACGTACTTCGGATGCCATTGCGATTGCACTTAGGTTTAACTGCCCTATTTTTACTTATGAGGATATTATGAAGGCAGCTTCCATCATGGTGGAGGAGGATGAAGATAAACCGATAACCATGAACACGGAATCGAAACCTAAAACTTCGACCAAACAGGAGTTCACCGGTCAATCAGTGGCCGAGCTCAATGAAATGCTTCAGGCTGCCATTGAAAATGAAGAATATGAAAAAGCATCCCGCATCAGGGATGAATTGAACCGCCGTAACCGGATCAGGAAATAATACATGCAACAATATCTCAGCCTGCTTGATTTTGTACTGAAGAATGGTGTCAGAAAGGAAGACCGGACTGGAACCGGTACGATAAGTATTTTCGGTTATCAGATGCGGTTCAATCTGGCCGATGGCTTCCCTGTGATGACAACGAAGAAACTGCATCTCCGTTCAATAATCCATGAGCTCCTTTGGTTCCTTCAGGGGGCGACGAATGTGAAGTACCTGCACGAGAATAAGGTGACGATATGGGACGAATGGGCAAAAGCAGATGGTGAACTTGGGCATATTTATGGCTACCAGTGGAGATTCTGGCCCGGGCATGACGGAACCCATATCGACCAGATAAAACTGGTTGTTGACTCAATCAGGAAGAATCCGGATTCACGCAGGCATATTGTAAGTGCCTGGAATGTCGGAGAACTTGACCTTATGGCCCTGCCTCCCTGCCACCTTATGTTCCAGTTCTATGTCGCCAACGGAAAGCTTTCCTGCCAGATGTACCAGAGATCCTGTGATATCTTTCTCGGAGTCCCGTTTAACATTGCTTCTTATGCTTTGCTTCTCATGATGATGGCTCAGGTAACCGGACTTCAGCCCGGTGAATTTGTTCACACCCTCGGAGATGCCCATATTTACCTTAACCATATGGAGCAGGTAAAGTTACAGCTTACAAGGACCCCATTCCCCTTGCCGGAAATGACGCTCAATCCTGAGGTAAACGATATTTTTAAATTCAAATTTGAGGATTTTACCCTGAGTGGTTATCAGTCGCACCCGCATATCAAAGGTGAAATTTCTGTTTAACTTTGTACTATGCTTTCAATCATTGTTGCAATAGCCGAAAACCTGGCCATAGGAAAGGATAATGACCTTTTGTGGCATATCCCCGAAGACCTGAAGCGCTTTAAGAAAATAACGGTTGGTCACACCATTATCATGGGCAAACGAACCTGGTATTCCCTTCCGAAACGCCCCCTCCCTGACCGCAGAAGCGTTGTGATCAGTGATATTCCCGGTGAGATCATCGAAGGCTGCGTCATGGCTTATTCCATAGAGGATGCTGTGACAAAATGTGACCCTTCTGAGGAGAATTTTGTGATCGGGGGTGCTTCGGTATACAGGCAGTTCCTGCCTCTCGCGGGCCGGCTGTATCTTACCCGGGTACATAAGCCCTTTGAAGGAGACGTATTCTTTCCGGCTATCAATTTGAAAGAGTGGGATCTTATATCCCGGGAAGATTTCCCAGAAGATAAAAATCTTGGTTTCTCATACTCTTACGAGAAACTTCAGCGCAAACCATGATAAAACCCGTACATAAAGATTTCAGAGCAACATGGCTGTTGCTGTCTGCAGTAATAATGATTTCGGCTGCCGCCGGATGCAGGAAAAACACCTCAAAAGACCTTGGCCCCGATTTTAACGTTGCAAATGATATTGTGTTCATCGAAAGAGGACTGTTCCATACATTCAACCTTCTTCTCAAAGCAAACCTCGATTCCAATATCATGCATGGGGATTTGGGAGTTATAGACAATGCAGTCGTTTCCTACAGCAGGTCTTCAGGGAAGTTCACCTTTATTTATCAGGATAAATTATGCGCCGACAGCGCAACCAGGAACGGAAAGATAATAGCCAGCCTGTCTGGTGATTTCTTCACTTCCGGCACAGGGGTCACTGTTGAATTTCAAAATTATTCGGAGGATGAAAGGCAATTTATCGGCAGCGACAACCTTGTCAATGATGTTATGTCTCTCGGGGGCAACGGAGGCTATTATTCCACGATCGTTAACCTCACGGTGGTCAAGGATCCGGCTCATACAACCCTGTGGAATTCATTGCTGACGTATCATATTCCTGTTGTGATCAAGATGAACCCCGACAGCATTGTCCCATTTACCATCAGCGGAACAGGGAACGGGGCTTCATCAGGCACTTATGCTTTTTCATTTGAGGTAAGCACCCCTCTGCTGAATGATATTTATTGCCCGTGGATCAGGCAGGGAATCATGCAAGTCTCAGTCCCCTCAGCGGATGTCCCCGGCGGGACCATTGAATATGCCAACAGCAACAAGTGCGATAACAGGGTCACTTACAATTTTGAAGGTTCTGTATTTAAAGGGTGGATCATCAGTAAACAATTAAATTACTGAGGGATATCAGGTTTTTCTTTTCTCTTTTTTTGCAGCCGGGAACAACACATTATTTAAAATAAGCCGGTATCCGGGAGAATTGGGATGCAGGTTCAGGTCGGTTGGCGGATCTCCCACAAGGTGCTGGTAATCTTCCGGGTCATGGCCGCCAAGGAAGGTCCAGGTGCCTTTCCCGAAATCTCCGTGAATATACCTTGCTTCACCCAAAGATTTGTTCTCTCCAAGTATCAGCACGCTGGACCTGACAAATTTTTCGTTGAATGCGGTGGTCTGTCCCATGAATCCGTGTATGAGCGTCACATGGTTCTGGCATAACATCGTGGGTACGGGATCCCATTTTGCCGAGAATTCAAATAAGGAGAAAAAGTCGTTATTCCAGTTCAGTGTCTTGGGCCTTGAATCAGTGACGTCTATCGATGATATTTCATATTCATAGGGATTGTGAACCAGGCTGAAGCCCTGGAAAGCGAAACATTTCGAGTAATCCAGCTTGGAATCAGCCTGGGGGTCCATAGGATCCCCGTCGAACATGACATCGCAGATGTCCACGCCTTCGGCCGATAAAGCTACGTCGTAGCTGTCAGGCGCTGAACACATTGAAAAAAGATACCCGCCTCCTGCGACAAAGTCCTTTATCTTCTTTGCCACTGCCAGTTTCATCTGGGAAACTTTGGCATAGCCCAGTTTGCGGGCCGATTCCTCCTGCAACTGAACATCTTCCTGGTACCATGGAAAACTTTTGTAGGCCGCCCAGAATTTGCCGTATTGCCCGGTAAAATCTTCATGGTGCATATGCAGCCAGTCGTACAGTGGAAGGAGGCCCGTAAGCACTTCCTCGTCATATACGACTGTATAAGGGATTTCGGCATAGGCAAGTACGAGGGTAACAGCATCATCCCAGGGCCTTTTATTCTTAGGCGAATACACAGCAATCTTTGGTGCCTTATGCAGTTTGATCTTTTCCATATTCACCTGGGGGTCGGCGATCTCCTGCAATATAGCATCAACCTGCGCATCAGCCAGGGCCTGAAAGCTTACGCCTCGTATGTTGCATTCACTTTCGACCGGTTTGCTGTATTGAATCAGGAAACTTCCCCCACGGTAATTCAGAAGCCAGTCCACTTCAACTTCTTTCTGTAATACCCAGTAAGCAATTCCGTAAGCCTTAAGATGGTTCTTCTGAGTCTCGTCCATCGGCAAAAGCAGATAAGCTGCCTTTGCAGGGGTGTGAAAAATAAATAACAATGCGAGTAATATCAGCCCGCTCTTAAAACGGCATATCCGGCTGGTCATTTTCATCCATTTTCGACATGATGGTGCGCGTCCGCACTGAACCATCAAATGATGTATTAGCTGAAATAGTATTCGCCGGAGTATATTCCTGCTCGATGTCAGTAAACTTGGCGTATTTCGAGATGAACCTGACCTGAATATCTTTCAGGGGGCCGTTACGGTTCTTCGCAATGCTAACTTCGGCTGCGCCGGATGTCGATTCCCCATGCTCATCAACATCGATTTTATAATATTCAGGACGGTAAATGAACATGACCATATCTGCATCCTGCTCGATAGAGCCTGATTCACGGAGGTCGGAAAGAATGGGTTTGGCTGCAGCAGAACGTTTTTCAGGAGCACGGCTCAACTGGGAAAGTGCAATCACGGGAATATCGAGTTCCTTTGCAAGACTCTTTAAGCCCCTGGAAATACTGCTGATTTCCTGCTCCCTGTTTCCCTTTGTGTCATGACTTCCCTGCATAAGCTGCAGATAATCAACAATGATCAGCTGGATGTCGTGTCTTGCCTTCAGCCTTCTTGACTTGGCACGAAGGTCAAAAATTGACAACGCAGCAGTATCATCAAGGTACATCGGCGCGTCGAGAAGGTTACCGATCCTGACGTTAAGCTGCTTCCATTCGTATTCTTCCATGGTCCCCTTACGGAGTTTTTCCTGGGGAATTTCAGTCTCAGAGGAGATCAGACGAGTAACCAGTTGAACTGCAGACATTTCAAGCGAAAATACAGCTACTGGTCTTTTGAAATCCACAGCTGCATTCCTGGCCATAGTTAAGGCGAATGCGGTTTTACCCATACCCGGACGGGAGGCAATAATGATAAGGTCTGATTTCTGCCAGCCTGAAGTAATACGGTCAAGTTCAGTGAAACCGGAACCAACCCCGCGCAAAGAGCCTTCGTGGCCACGGGCGGCGGTGATCTCAAGGATAGCTTCTTTGATGATGGATTGCATGTCCATGTATGTCTTACCGATACTGCTTTCGCTGATTGAAAACAAACCGGTCTCGGCCTTGTCGAGCAGATCGAAGACATCGGTGGAGTCTTCATAGGCGTCTTTGATGATCTCCGAGGATATCCTGATTAACTCCCTCTGTATGTATTTCTGCAAAATGATCCTTGCATGAAACTCAATATTTGCAGCAGAAGCAACCCTGTTCGTGAGGTTAGTGATATAATAAGCCCCTCCCACAATATCAAGATCCCCTGACTGCCTCAGGTCTTCGGTCACAGTGAGGATGTCAACCGGCTGGTTGCTGCCATAGAGCCTGTGTATTGCAGCATATATCTTCTGGTGCTGCTCCTTGTAAAAAACCTCCGGCTTGAGAATCTCAATAACTTCCGCAAGCTTGTCGTTTTCGAGCATCATGGCCCCTAATACTGCTTCCTCGAGGTCCACCGCCTGGGGCGGTACTTTCCCGTGTTCGTAAAACGCTTCTGAAACCATTGGAGGGCTGTTCCTTCTCCTTAAAGCTCTTGCCTGGTCCTTATTCGCCGTTCCTTCTGCCATATTTCCCTTATTCTGATTTCTCCCTCTTTCTTCCATCCGCCAAAAATACTATGAAAGTCAAAGACCTTCGCCGATTCCCTGAGAATTAGTTTTCAACAATCATAAAGCAAACAGCAGCCCGATATGACCCCATGCATGCCACCACTTATTGCTGAACTCCGGGCTCAGGACAAACTGTTCCAGTTCAAGCCCGATGCCGCCAAAAGTCAAAGTCAGTCCCACCGAGGTCTGCGTGATCATTCTCGATACTGCTGAAGGGGCAATTGTATAAGGACTGCTTACATTGATCATGCCCCCCTCCAGGGTGGCATCATAAGCGATCAGCCTGGCTTCACTTTTAATGGAAAAAAAATACTGGTTGACTTTTAATCCCCTGGATTTTAAAACAGATTTTTTTCTTATCCCCAGGTCTGAAAAATAATCGTTGAACCATCCAAGCCTCAGCTTGAATCCACCTCCAATATTAGTGTAAAGAGTGCCTAATGCCCCTGTCCCGAGAAGTATCAGTTGCAGATGATCTGTGTTAATTACACCTTTCTCGAGAGAAAAATTATAATTGACCACAGCATCAGTTTTTACCTGGTACTCCCATCCCAGCGGCTCGTTATTGGAGGGAACATATTTATGAAACAGATCCTGAACGGCGCTTCCCATCGAAGGAGGGCCTATGATACCCAGGTCCAGTTCGGACGTCTGACGGTAATGATGTCTTTCATCGTTCGTGATCTTAAAACTTCCAATAAACAGGTATGAGGAATAAGGCCTGTCGCCATATAAAATTCCGTCTTTCTTCGTAGTCGAGGGAGTGTATAAATTCTGGACCAGTGAAAGACCGTAGGAGTTTGTTGCCCGGGACCAATATGGCAACAGGATATATTTTACCGGATTATCGCTTAGGGAAGGAGCTGCATAAGTAAAGCGAATACCATTTGTAAAAAACTGGTCGGTATAATCGAAAATATCATTGTCTAATGCTATCTGTAAAACTCTGTCCTGCCCCAGGCTGATTGCTGACTGAAGCAGGGTGTCAGCGTTCCGGTCAAGAAGTAACCCCCTGTTAACCGGTTCTGAAAGATCAGCGTGTATTCCCGAAGCTCTTAACATTTCAATCTTATTCAGCCTGATTGAATCGAGCTGAGTGTTATGAGTTATAATCAGCACAATTTCAGGCTTTTGGCTGTTTCTTTTTTGTTTCTTCCTGTGGATGAATATGGGGTTCTGAACCAAACCCCGGTTCAGTTCATTTTGGGCATTGTTTTTTTTACTTTGCTGCACGATGGCTTTGAGTCTTGCCGGAGGAAGGACCTGGTTGTTAACCTTCCGCTCGTCAGAAGAACAGGCAATAAAAAACAGAAACAGTATTATACTGATAAAAAGCCTCATAGAGGCCACAAAGTTAGATAATTCAAAGGCTTGTTTTATGACGGTTGACAAAGCTCAGGACCTGATTGTCGAAAAGCTCTTTGTCCCTGGCATGAAATTCAATGCTTATCGGAAAATAGAATACCGGAAGGTGTTTAATAACAGGAAAAAGTTCATTGGTCCTTAAGCGCATCGCATCCTTTTCGGTGGTTACTATGATCTTTTTCTGTGTGGGGATATCGTTGAAACGGGTTTCAATCTGCGCAATATCCTTCGCAGTGTAGCTATGATGGTCGCGGAATTTCATCACAGTCACATCAGAGCATAAGCGTTCAATATGTTCCTTCAGAAAACTGTGGTCAGCAATGCCTGTGAGCAGGAGAACGCTGACCAGTTTTGCCGGGAGTTTGCCAGGGTCAGATTCAAGCAGGGGAACAGGCTCGCTGTATTTAATATAGGAAAACAAGACTTGCTGATTCTTCTTTGGGGAAATGTTTTCAATGATTCTTCTTCTTGAAATCGGAGAAAATATTTTCGGGGTTTTTGTGACGACGATGATATCCGCCCTGTCAGCTCCTTTGCGAAATTCCCTTAGTGTTCCTGAAGGTACAACATGGTCTTCACAATATAGTTTTGCATGTGAGGTGAGCAGGATTGATAACCCGGGCCTGACATACCTGTGCTGGAAAGCATCGTCAAGCAGCACTGCATCCAGATCCGGGTATTTATTGAAAAGCATGGTCAGTCCCCGTCTCCGGTTCTCATCAACAGCAACCTTAATGTTGTTGAACTTCCTTATCAGCTGAAGGGGTTCGTCGCCCATATATTTCACGCTCGATCGTTTCGAACCTATTATAAAACCCTTGCTCTCCCGGCCATACCCCCGGCTTAATGTTGCCACAAAACAGGATGGTGAAAGAAGGCGAATGAGATATTCAATATGAGGGGTCTTGCCGGTGCCTCCCATCGAAAGGTTACCCACTGAGATAACCGCCTTGTCGAACCGGACCGATGGCAGGATTCTCAGATCAAACAACAGGTTCCTCAACTGCATTACGAATCCGTATAGCAGGGAAAAAGGATATACTATGTACTGAAGCAAATGCATGTCTTTCAGCCCGGAAAGTTAAGAAAAAAGGGAATAATAAGGCAGTAAAGGCGTTAAAATTGATCGGCCTCTTTAAGAATATACCTGATGTTTTTAAGCAGTTCAGATATCCCGGTCTCCAGTTTACTTGTTTTTACAATGAAATCTGAAGCCCCGGCTTCAAGTAATTTCATGGCCAGGACGGGATCTGCCAGGGATGAGAAATAGATTACCCGTACTTCCGGGTATTCGTCACAAACCTTTCTCAGGAAGTCAAACCCGGTATAATTGCCAATATCATAATCGGTAATAATAAAATCGGGGATGGAGTTTTTTTCCAGCCTGTATAGACATTCCTGCCCGCTGGGAAAGTTGAATACCTGGACGAATTTATTGATATTTAAGTGGTATTTGATCAGGCTGTTATGAATCGGATTCCTGTCAACAACAAAAATTTTAGATGTTTGCATGATAACCTGACCGCTTTTTATCGCAGTTCAAATATTCAAAATAAAGATGCTTTCTATTCCAGCCTTTTTGAAAAACTTTTAAACAACTTACTAACATGAAACCCCTTGCAAATCCTTCAATTTCTTATTTTTGAGCTCCGAAAAATATGAACACATGAAATACCCATACTAAAGCGTTCATGCAAACCGGAAATGATAATATGGGTATTCCATCTGACCAATTTGTAAAAAGTAAATATTAACAGATGAAAATTAAAGAACTGACCACTTTTCTTGAGAGCTTTGCGCCCCTTACCTTCCAGGAAGAGTATGATAATTCCGGGCTGCTTGCCGGTAAGCCTGAACAGGAAATCACTGCAGCTCTTGTTTGTCTGGATATAACTCCCGCAACTATTGATGAGGCAATCAGCAGGAATTGCAACCTTATTATTTCCCATCATCCTTTTATTTTTCACGGACTGAAGAGAATTGAACCAGGGAAAATGGAATCCGATATTCTTGTGGGAGTTATTAAACATGATATTGCAGTATATGCCATCCATACAAACCTTGATAATGCCTTCAGCGGGTTAAACGGGTTTCTTTGCAGGAAACTGGGGCTTTCAAATTGTAGAATACTGAGTGAAAGAAAGGGAATGCTCTCCAAACTGGTAACATTTTGTCCCCTGGACTTCACTGATAAAATAAGACAGGCGATGTTTGATGCAGGTGCCGGGACAATAGGGAAATATGATTTTTGCAGCTATACTGTCAGCGGACAAGGAACCTTCAGGGCTTCATCTGAAGCGAACCCATTCGTAGGGCTAAAAAATTCCCTTCATTTTGAAGATGAATCACGAATTGAGGTCATTTTTCCTGATCATCTCAGAAGCAAACTGCTGGAAGGATTATTGGCATTCCATCCTTACGAGGAAGTAGCTTATGATATCTATCCTTTATCCAACACATTTCCTGGTTGCGGGGCAGGAATGACAGGCGAACTCAATAAACCGGCAAAGGCAGGTGACTTTCTCGAGCTTGTTAAACACAAACTGAATATCAAAGCGATTCGACATACCAGGCTGCCGGAGAAGAAAATAAAACAGGTTGCAATATGCAGTGGATCAGGAAGCTACCTGATCCAGGATGCTGTTGCATCTGGCGCCGATGTATTCCTGACGGCAGATATCAGGTACCATGATTTTTTCGACGTAAATGGGCGTATACTGCTGGCCGATATAGGACATTATGAAAGTGAACAATGGATAAAAGACCTGCTGACGGAACGACTGATGGAAAAATTTCCTACCTTTGCAGTCCTTTCTTCGGGACTGAATACAAATCCTGTTTATTATTTATAAAGATCGATATGGCAAAGACAAAAGGAGAACCAATAGCAACTTCAAAGCCTTCAAAGATGGCTAAAAAGCCGGCCGTTAAGGAAACGACAGAAAACAAAGAGGCAAAAGAAACAAAAGAAGCAAAAGAACCTAAAAAGAAGGTTGCCGCGGTAAAAGAGGACAAACGTGTTGAGAAGGTTCAGCCTAAAGCTAAAGCCGAAGGTGGCGATGATAAGGTGGAAGTGTCGATCGAGAAAAAACTCATTGCATTATATAGCCTTCAGCAGCTTGATTCCCAAGTTGATAAAATCAGGATCATCAGAGGTGAACTCCCGCTGGAAGTTCAGGATCTCGAAGATGAAATTGCAGGTTTGGAGACCCGGGTTGAGAATTATATACAGGAAACTGTTGAAGTTGAGAAATCAATTACTGAGAAAAAATCGTTTATCAAGGATTGTCTTGCACTCATCAAGAAATACGAAGATCAGCAGATGAATGTCAGGAATAACCGTGAATATGATTCCCTTACGAAAGAGATCGAGTTCCAGAATCTTGAGATCCAGCTAGCAGAAAAGCGTATAAAGGAATTCCTTCTTTCTTTCGATATCAAGAAAGAAGAGATAGACCGTTTTCAGAAACTATTGGCTGACCGCAAGAACGACCTTGACATAAAGAAGAATGAACTGGATGACATCATTGCTGAAACCGAAAAGGAAGAGCAGGATCTGATCACCAATACTGAAAAGAACCGTAAGTTCATCGAAGAAAGGCTTTTGACTGCATACACAAGGATACGAAAAAATGCAAGGAACGGGCTGGCTGTGGTTCAGATCGAACGTGATGCCTGTGGCGGATGCTTCAATAAGATACCCCCCCAGCATCAACTCGATATCCGTATGCATAAGAAAATTATCGTTTGTGAATATTGCGGAAGAATATTAGTCGACAATGAAATAGTGAAAAGTGTGCACTGATGTGCCCTTATCATAAAAGACCAAAGGCCCGGTTAAGCATATTGTTCCTGCTGAGCTGGGCTTTTCTGTTTCCCGCATACGCTTCCGATTTTCAATTTTCGTATACCCCTGCCTGCCAGAAAGCATATCAGGCAATTATGAATTTGCATTTCCAGGAAGCCCGCCGGATAATAGCTTCCGAGAAATCTTCCGGGCCTGGAAATCTGATCCCGTTGTATCTTGAAAATTATATTGATTACCTGACTCTTTTCATAGGGGAGGAGCAAGGCCAGTACGATAAGATAAAACCCGTATTTCAGGCCCGGATTGATGCTATTGAAAAAGGTAACAGGTTTTCGCCTTATTACAATTTCTGCCTTGGAGAGTCCCATCTTCAATGGGCTTTTGTGCATCTGAAATTCAGGGAATATACACAGGCCGCCCTTAGTGTGCGTAAGGCATATCAGTACTTTAGTGCAAATGCAACTGCCTTTCCTGATTTCATTCCAAACAACATAGGGCTCGGGACTACTCATTTCCTGGGCGGTATTGTTCCCGACAGTTACAAATGGATAGCCGGCCTGATGGGTATTGAGGGTACGGTCAGCCAGGGTTTGCAGGAACTAAGATCCGTGGCGGATTACAACGGCAGTAACGATTTTTATAACCAGTTTAAACCTCAGGCCCTGGTATACATTGCCATGGTCAGCGTTAACCTGGGAAAGAATAAAAGCGATGCCCTGAAAATTGTATCACTTTTTGAGAATGGCAACATAAGTCAGAGCCCGCTCATCATTTTTGCGAGGGTGAATATCATGATGAAAAACGGATTGAACGTGCAGGCGCTCGATCTGCTCAGGCAAAGGTCCCATGATGCAGCGTCCTATCCGTTTTATTTTCTCGATTTTATGGAAGGGAATGCGAAGCTAAATAGCCTGGACACTAGCGCCATGACGGATTACAGGTTTTTTCTTGATCATTTCAGGGGGATAAATTACATCAAATCGGCCTGGCAGAAAGTCGGTTGGCTGCAGTTCATAAAAGGTGACACCCTCGGTTACCGTAAGGCCATGGCGAAAGTTCTGGACAGCGGGATTGCCAATGGCGAGGAAGACAGGCAAGCGGTTAAGGAAGCAGAGTCTAAACAAATCCCAAATCTTGTTCTTCTGAAAGCCCGCCTTCTTTTCGATGGCGGGTATTATGATAAAGCTCTTAATGAACTGTTGAACAGCCCGACAAAATCATTTTTATTTACCCGGAAAGACCTTGTTGAGTATTCCTACCGTCTTGGCAGGATTTACCACGAATCGGGTAATCCTGACAAAGCCCTTTCATTTTACAGGCTTACAATTCAAAGAGGTAAAAATGATCCCTGGTATTTCGCAGCCGCTTCAGCCTTGCAGATGGGCCTCATATATGAGAGCAGGGGGGACTTTTCAAGAGCTGATAGTGCCTACAATGTATGCCTTGTATGTAAACCGGCGGAATATAAAAACAGCCTCAGCCAGAAGGCCAAGGCTGGAATTTCACGAATCAAATCGAATCGTCATTAAAACCTGAAGCCAATTGTTGTCAGGACTGTGCTGGTTGTATAGGTGTTTGTTGAGGGCAACATCCCAGGGTAATTATAGAGGTAGTATTGCTCTTTCGACTGTGCCCATTGGTAGGTTACATCGGCATAAAAATATTTCATCCTGTAACCAACACCTCCCGAAATGGTATACCTGGCTCCGTTGATACCTGGAGTAGTGTATGGATTGCTGTAATAAGCGCCTCCTGCCCTAAGTCTGAAATCAGCGATCCTCCATTCAGTTCCCAGCCTGATGTTCCCCCAGGACTGAAAATTACTTTTTACTTCATCGTTTTCCTTCGTGAATGAATAACCAGAAGCATTAAGCTTACCCTGGGAATAGTTGACGTATTCGTATTCGGCGCTGACCAGTCCGTATTTCCCGATGATAAAAGCCAGGCTTCCTATAGCTCTGAAAGGAGTACGCATGTAATAGTTGTAATCCCCGACGGGGGAGTTCTGTGTATTATCCAATAATATGGAATCGTAATGGGCTGAAGTGCTTGAATACCAATGATCATGCATGCTTGGATACCAAGTGGGAGAATGGATCGCAACGCCGATTCGAACCCAGTTGACAGGTCGGTAGATTACGCCGCCCTTAATGACAAAACCTGTTCCATGGGTTTCAAGGTGATAATCATAATACATCGATTTAAAATACGGGATGGAATCGCCATAATCTTTTTCAGAATAGGTGGAATTCTCATAATACCGGATAAACGGTACCCCGAATGTTATCCCGAAATAAAGCTTATCGCTGATATTTCCGCCCAGAGTGATGTCGAACTCATTAATGGATCCGTATGTGTTTACCTGCTTCGATTGCCATGCACCTCCGTGAGGCTGGTCGCTGGTGTATTTTCTTGCCACACTGTCGTAATAGATCAATGATGCATCATATGCCGGGCCTATGTCAAACGGATAATCTGACGGAAGAGCCCCCTGATTGTTATTGAGTTTGTCGTTGTAAACATTTAAAAGCGAACTCGAATGATTAGGGCCTGAAACCGAAAATGATGAGTTGAAATCGTTCTGACGGTTCATTCCGAAAGCCACGTTGAAGTTGCGAAATGGCCCGGTTGTGCCTGACTGGGGTTTTACGGTGAAAACAAAACCCATGTTGCCCATGCCTACATTTACCTGGTTGTTCGAACCCATCTGGCCAAGGTAATCGGTCCTGACCCCTTCAACCGAAGGGGCGATGGTCATTGAGAATTCAGAACCCTGGTAAAGTCCTATCCCGGCAGGGTTCACGGCCAGGGCCGAAAAATCAGCGCCTAATGCGCCAAATGCTCCCCCGATCCCGACGAATCTCGCTGTTCCGCTATAGTATATCCTTGAGTACCTTAATACATCTGATGATGACTGGGTAAAGGCAGCCTGGCTTAAGAGTAGGATAATGAAAATGACTGTCAGCTTTTTCATGGTCGTAGTTTTTATAGCAAAAGGAAAATAATATTGTTATCGTCTGGGACTTCCACCTCCGCCTCCGCCTCCGCTGCTCCCGCCGGAACGCCCGCCTCCACTGCTTCCCCCGCTGAATCCACCGCCACCTGAACGGCTGCCGCCTGATGGGGCAGAATAACCGGGAGAATAGCTTCTTGAGGGGGAAGAGTTGCCCGGTGAATAATTCCTGGGCGAACTATTATACTGGTTTCCCGGCCCGGAAACACTTCTCCTTGAACCTGCAGAATTACCGGGTGAAGAATATCCCCTCTGGTTAACGGATGAACCGCCACGGTTCCCGGAGGTTGCTGCTGCGCCTGCTGAATTTTGTGCCTGAACCCTGGGATTGATGTATTCCTGGCTTGAGCGTGCCTGCCTGTAATTGCCGGGAGTGTAATTCTGGACTTGACCCTGGCGCTGTACCGGTGCGGTTCCGGGTTGAGTATATTTTGGGGAGGGCTGCTGCCGGGTGTCCCTGGAAACGGTTCCCTGTCCCGTGTTCCTGCTGCTGGTCCCCTGTCGGTCGCTTGCAGGCCTCGTATAATGATAGCGCTCAGGTGAGGCTGATGGTCTGCCCTGGATTGCGCCGGAATTAGTACTGCGGGTAACCGGAACAGTTTGTGTGCCGCTGCGCGAAGGAGTACCATTTTGAGTGGTTGAACGAACTGATGATGTTGATGACGGACGTTCGTTCCCTGTCACAGGAGTACGGTCGTTCCTGGATGCTGCAGCCGTATTTGCCGCATCACTGCGATTGTTGCGGGAATAAGCTGTATTTGTTGCGGTACTGTGTCTCGGCCCGTAATAAGAGTTGTAATATCCGCCTTCCCAGTAAGGATTATAACAGCAATAGCAATAAGGATTGTAATATGACCAGTAGGGGTAATCCCAATAATAAGGATATCCCCAGCCATATCCCCAGCCATAATAAGGCCAGCCCCAGCCATTTCCCATCCCGAAACCCATCGAGAATGAAGATCCCCAGTCGTCATACCCGCCACCATAACCAAGGTTAACGGAAATGTTCGGGTTGTTGCTGTATATGTAAGTGGTATCGGTAGTTGTATTGTTAAAATAACTTGTTTTATCCTGAGGATGCTGGAATTTCTTTATCCTGTCGGCATAGGATAAATCACTGTAATCCAGTGTTGCAGCTTTTGCCTTCAGGCTGTCATGGGCAACGGCCGTTTGATCCGAAGCCAGGGCTGAAGTCAGATCCTGGTCAAATTTAGGCGATGCATTCGTCTTAACCTGAGGTCTTGAGGGTGTGGAATATACATCGTCGTTGTTTAAGGAAACCGCTTGCTGCTGTGTTTTGCATGCGCTCATCAGAAGGCTGATGACCACTGCGATAAAAGCTGCTCTTTTCATGACTTTAGCTTCTTTATGTTTCAATTTTTATTACTTTTGCCGGACTGATTACAGTCCCTGAAAAACAGCAAATATCATACCAAAGTATCAAATGGCTAAAGATTTTCCAACCCGCTCAGAGAATTATTCACAATGGTATAATGATCTGGTAATCAAGGCCGATCTGGCTGAGAACTCTGCTGTCAGAGGTTGTATGGTAATAAAACCTTATGGTTACGCCATTTGGGAGAAAATACAAGCCGTATTGGATAAAAAATTCAAAGACACAGGCCATTCAAATGTTTACTTCCCGATCTTCATTCCCAAATCATTCTTCAGTAAAGAAGCGAGCCATGTTGAAGGATTTGCAAAGGAATGTGCTGTTGTAACCCATTACAGGCTTAAGAATTCTCCTGACGGCAAAGGTATCATCGTTGATGAGGATGCCAGACTGGAAGAGGAGCTGATCGTACGCCCGACTTCTGAAACGATCATTTGGGATACATACAGGAACTGGATAAAATCATACCGGGATCTTCCGCTTTTATATAACCAATGGGCCAATGTGGTGCGATGGGAGATGCGCACCCGCCTTTTTTTAAGGACTGCGGAATTTCTCTGGCAGGAAGGACATACAGCTCATGCAAGCAGGGAAGAGGCGGTCAAAGAAGCTGAAACGATGCTGGGAGTCTATGCTGATTTTGCCGAGAACTGGATGGCAATACCTGTTCTGAAGGGTGTTAAGTCGGCAGGCGAACGATTTGCAGGTGCATTGGAAACTTATGCAATTGAAGCGCTTATGCAGGACGGGAAGGCACTTCAGGCCGGAACATCCCATTTCCTCGGGCAGAATTTTGCGAAGGCTTTTGATGTCAAATTCCTGAACCGTGAAAACCAGCTTGAATATGTGTGGGCATCGTCCTGGGGAGTTTCGACACGACTCATGGGCGCCCTCGTCATGGCTCATTCTGATGACAACGGGCTTGTTCTGCCGCCAAAACTGGCCCCGATTCAGGTTGCAATCGTACCTGTTTTTAAAAACGAAGAGCAGCTGAATCTCATTTCAAGAGTTGTTGAGCCTATCAAAAAGGCTCTTGAAAGCCGCGGTGTTACCGTGAAATATGACGACAGGGATACCCATAAGCCAGGCTGGAAGTTTGCCGAATATGAGTTTAAAGGCGTGCCTTTAAGAATAACTATCGGCCCACGCGATGTTGAAAGCAATACTGTTGAGGTTGCCCGGCGCGATACTCTCGAAAAAGAAACCCTTCAGATCACCGATATTGAGGAAAAAGTGGTTCATCTGCTCGACCAGATCCAGAAAAACCTCTATGACAGGGCTCTCTCGTTCAGGGAACAGAATACTTTCTCAGTGAATACCTGGGATGAGTTTGTGGATACAATTGAAAATAAAGGAGGTTTTATCTATGCCCACTGGGACGGCACAGCAGAAACCGAAGAAAAGATCAAGGAAGCCACGAAAGCAACGATCAGAATCATCCCGTTAAATAATATGAAGGAAGCCGGGCGATGTGTTTTCTCAGGCAAACCCTCCGAACAAAGGGTTATTTTTGCCCGTGCATACTAAGGGTTAAAGGGCTCCAGCACCCCGCTGCCCGTGATTTTTCCACCGACACCCGAAGGGTTCCCCGTATAGTACACACTGCCTATATTCTCTATTACAGCATAGAGTGTAACACTCACATTGACATAGCAGTTGTTTGTGCCACGGCTTGTTACTGAACAAAATCTGGTTGCAAGCTCAGTCGCCCTGACCAACCCTAAATCATTGATATATAAGTCGGCAATATCGCATTTCCCGTGCAACTGGTAATCGGCTGTCCCCATATTCATGACAAACCAGCCTTTACCCTGATTCAGGGTAAGATCGATCGTTCCGCAGCCTCCCCAAATCTCAACCCTGATTGAATCTCCTTTGAGTGTGTTTGTCGAACTGACGTTGCCTGCAGCGTTGTAGTATATTTTCCAGAGCTTTCTAACAGAAACGTATACATTCAAGGGCTTATCATAGCTTCTCAGCCAGTTACAGGTGTTTAAATTGCGAATAAACAGCTGGTGGTCGATTATCTCGGTGGTGATACCAGAGATGATGTTGCTGCCTGCCTCCACAGTGACCTTCTCAACACTGTCCTGCGTAAGTATCAGATTTACGTTATCGGCAAGGTCAATACTGTCAAAAGGGGATACAGGCCTTTCCTGCCTTATGATGCTCCCGGAGTTGCTGAAGCATTTACCTGATTTGCTGCAGGCAGACATCATGCAGCAACCTGCCATGGCCGCAATCAGTATGATCAGGTTATGGGTAATTCCTTTATTTAATAGTCTTCCTGCCATAAAACACATTAAATTTATAACCGATTCCCCAGCCGATATAATCAGCTTTTCCAAAATGGACTTTCAATAGCACATGAGCAAAAAGGTTTTTCGAAAATCCATATTGGAAGCAAAGTTTCTCATAAAGAGGGCCGTTACTTTTTTCCTTGCCTGAAAGATAAATGCCCAGGTTCATAATAAAGCCCAGCTTGCCCAGCATCAGTTCATAAGCAGCGTTTACGCCCGGCCTTATAATATCCATAGGGCTTGTTGTTGTGATACCCGCCATCTCGAGGATTTTCTTGTGCGATTCGTCATAGGACAGGTCAATGCCCATACCTAATTTGCTTTTCCTGCTAACATCGAAAAAAGTATTCTCAAAAAAATGGTATACAAAATAGTTATGTCCGAATTCCGAGGTCATGTTCTTGTAGCCGAGTGCACCGCCGATGTTAAATTCAACCGATTTTCTGATGGTGGTCGAGAAAGGTTCGGTCGGTGCAATATAGCGGTCCCCGATATCATTATTATCCCTGACCGGTTTGTAGGCAAGGCCGATATTAACCAAAGGGGCATTGAGGCCGTAATTCGGAGTTTTAAGCGAGCCATTCGAGAAGTGCTGAAGGCTGATACCCCCGGTGAGGGTTAAGTGTTCGCTAAGCCTGATCCGGGCTTCAAACATCAGGTTGATTGCCGCATTAATATGAGATCCGATGGCAATGTCTTTATAATTGTTAATCCTGTCGAACTTATTTGTAAGATACCCAAGGCCAAGGGCAAAGCGAAACCCGAAAGAAAAAGTTTTTGTCTTGTATAAAGGAAAATTAACAAAGGGCATCAGGGCAAAAGCACTTCCCAGCATCGGATTACTGCCCAGCGGACTGTAAAAGAAAGTCATTCCAAGAATCGGGTAAGCGTATGCCCGTTCCCAGCTCTGCCTTCCGAAGGTGAGTTTTTCAATAATGAATTCAAACGCCGGGAAATGTGAGTTGAACAGCTGCAGCTCCAGATGCTGGGCATAGAGGAAGCCGTAATGGACCTTAGTCTCAATGATTATATTTGATGTGAACAGTTTATGCTCGAACTGGGCCTTCGGTTTAAGCGGGAATGCGAATATAATGAGGACTGTTATTACCATCATCATGCTTTTCCGTACAAAAGAGGGCTTGTCAGACCTGGGCATAGTCATTTTTACTTATGTGCAAAATTAGGGAACATTGGAATTCAGCAGCTAATGCGGAATTGCTTATTTTTGCCAAAATAACTATAATGCAGGAAAAGACAGCAGCTTTCGGGCGATTATTGGAAATTATGGACGAACTCAGGGCAAAATGCCCCTGGGATAAAAAACAGACCATCGACAGCCTCAGATACCTCACCATTGAGGAAACATACGAATTATCCGATTCAATCATTGAAAAAGATCTTGATGCCGTTAAGAAAGAACTGGGTGACCTCATGCTCCATCTTGTATTTTATTCAAAGATTGCATCCGAAACAGGGGCTTTCGATATCACGGATGTGTTAAATAATATTATCGAAAAGCTGATTAACCGCCATCCTCATATTTTCGGTGATGTCGTGGTGAAAGATGCAAAGGAAGTCCACGATAACTGGGAAAAAATAAAACTCAGGGAAAAGGGGAACAAATCGGTGCTCTCGGGGGTCCCGAAGTCCCTGCCTGCCGTCGTGAAGGCATACAGGATTCAGGAAAAGGCCAGCGGCGTTGGGTTTGACTGGGAACACCCTGAACAGGTTTGGGAGAAGGTCCAGGAAGAGCTGCAGGAGCTCCGTGAGAATGTGCAGAAAAAGGCAAGCCATGCCAAACAGGAGGACGAACTGGGAGACCTGTTATTTGCCCTTGTAAATTATGCCCGGTTCATCGATGTAAACCCGGAAGATGCACTTGAAAGGACAAATAGGAAGTTCATTCGGCGTTTCCAGTATCTTGAGGAAAGTGCAAAGAAATTAGGAAAATCACTCCATGAAATGAGCCTTGCCGAGATGGATGTCTACTGGAACCAGGCTAAGGAAATGGAACAGCCATTATAAGGGCCAGGGCATTGTTCCGTCAGGTCCAATGGGCCCCGGCCTTACGCTTGTTTACCGCCCGGTGATCAATGTCTTGAAAGGTAATCGGCAACCCCTTCTGAAGTTCCCTTCATACCTTCATCACCTTTATGCCAGTTGGCCGGGCAAACTTCACCGTTCTCTTCGAAAAACTGCAAAGCATCGACCATGCGGATGGCTTCATCAACACTGCGACCGAGAGGCAGATCATTGACCAGCTGGTGACGCACAATACCCTCCTTGTCGATCAGGAAAAGACCGCGGAATGCGACTGGACCGCCTTCAAATTCCATGATTCCGTCTTCGGTATACAGGTATTCTCCGGCAAGAACATCATAGTTTGCCGAAATAGTCTTAGAAAGATCTGAAACAAGAGGAAACTTCACACCCTTGATCCCGCCATTTTTCTTATCGGTATTCAGCCATGCCCAATGTGAGAACTTGGAGTCGACTGAACAACCAACGACAGCAACATTGCGTTTCTCAAATTCAGCAAGTTTCTCCTGGAAAGCCAGGATTTCTGTGGGACATACAAATGTAAAATCGAGGGGATAGAAGAAGAACACAACGTGCTTCTTTCCCAAAAACTGGTCAAGAGAGAAATTTTCTACAAATTCGCCGCCATTTACAACGGCATCAGCTACAAAATGAGGAGCTTTTTTTCCTACTAATACTGACATAATACTTCTTTTTAAATTAATTACTGTTTTATTGCCGCAAAGATACGACAATTATTTAGAAACATTATGAATAAATGGTTAAATTTTTCAGGTCTGCGGATGGCAGCTCCCGCTAATTTAATGGACCCAATCCCCAATCCCCAATCCCTATTCCCCAATCCCTAAAGTTTGATATCCTTAATGCTGAACTGAAGAAGTTCATTCTTGCGGAAGTCAAAGAGAGTAAGCTTTCTTATCTCGTAAAAACTCTG